>OGIU01001306.1_pt1 | contig 12082 bp, 15 predicted proteins | sample 1571791 | NCBI WGS metagenome assembly OGIU01 (sample SAMEA2582104, study PRJEB24529) | metagenome | biome: Human gut stool | place: China | collected 2011
CATCTTTGGTGTAGCCAAGGAACCAATTATGGTTAACCATGACTTTTCCTTGTTGATAGCGGTATTGCAAGCCGAGTTTAACGTTTTGAGATAAAGATTGGCTTTCTTGCTGGGCTAGGGAAGCCATAATTGTTAAGAGGACTTCACCTTTGGCATCAGTGGTTTTGATGTTTTCTTTTTCAAAGTAGACGCCGATATTCTTATCTTTTAACTTCCGGATATATTGAAGGCAGTCCAGAGTATTTCTAGCAAATCGGCTGATTGACTTGGTAATAATGAGGTCGATTTTGCCGACCATACAGTCATCAATCATTTGGTTGAACTGTTCCCGTTTCTTGGTGTTGGTCCCTGAAATACCATCATCAGCGTAGACTTTTACTAGGTCCCAGCCATCATGGCTCAAAATGTAGTTGGTATAGTGGCTGACTTGGGTTTGGTAACTTGAGTTTTGTTCTTCGTATTCGGTGCTGACCCGGCAGTAGGCCGCTACACGTAATTTAGGTGTTTCTTCTCCAATGAGTTCGGGGTTACTTCCTACCCGGCGACGAGCAGGAATGATTTTCATCTTTTTATTAGGCAATTAGCTTTCCTCACTTTCAATTAATTGATACATGTACTCCGCTTGTTTGGCAAGAAGTCTGTATCTATGATGTGATCGATTAAATTTAAATTTGGTTTGAACGTAGAACTTCACTTGATGTGATGGTAGATTAGTTCGGCCAAGTTGAATGGCTCGGTTTTTGAGTTCGGTTTGGACTTGTTCAAAAATCTTAGGGTTAATTAACTGCGGGTAATCGTCAGTTCCCAAGTAGGTTCGATTAACCAAAATTCGTTTAACAGCGCCGTGGAACTTAAAGCCATTATTCAAGGTTACGTCAGTTAATATTTTAGCGCTGAGGTAGTCCTTGAAGATATGCTTCACACGCTTACCGTTAACGGGATCAATTTCAATCTTGCCATCACTAATTCGATAGCCGAAGGTTACTGTACTCATTAATAATCAGATCCTTTCTGGTAAACTTAGCCCGCAAAATAGGTTGAAGGTTAGATGCGAGTTATCTTGAACCGTAATGTTATCCACGGTTTGCTTAAAGAGCTGCCCATCAAATGTAGCTTGAATGCTGTGATTGTTTACGTAGTTGAGTAACCCACGGGTAGCCAGAATTAGATTATCGTTTTCGCCAAAGGTCGATCGTAATTTACTTAGTTCTTGGCGGTATTGATTTGAACGGGCAATCAGCTCCTTGGTCTTAGTCATCATTTCGTTAGGATCGATTAGGTCTTGCGACAACATGGTCATCAAGGTATCCCGTTTTTCAGTTGCCAGTAGGATTGACTCTTCTAGTTGTTCTTTCATGCGCCGGTATTTACGATTCTCAGGCTCATTACGTAGTCCCTGCAAGTATGGATTGAGTAGTTTGTTCTTACTGAAGATGAGCTTATTAATCATTGTGGTAAAGGCCACTTCAATCTGACGTTCATCAATGGGCTTAATCGGGCAAGCTTGGCTATCTTTGATGTGTTTTTGGCATGACCAGGTGACCCGTTTAGCTTTCTTCTGGCGCTTGAACTTAGCCCCACACTGGCAGATTAGCTTACCGGAATACAGATAACTTTGCCGATACTTTAGACTTCGTGTCTCGGTATTCCTATGTTTGGCCCGTTTAGCTAATAATGATTGAGTCCGGTCAAATTCATCAAGAGAGATGATTGGATCATGGTGGTCTTGATACCAGGTCATCGTATCTTCATCATGATTTACGTGCCGGTTGAATGAGTGGTCGGTATAGGTCTTTTGTAGCCGCAAATCGCCGGTATAAGTTTCGTTGCGCAATAAGGACCGGATGGTGCTGTCACTCCATTTTCCACCAGATGGTGATGGGGCAGTTAAGCTTTTCGCAATTGATAAGCTACTCTTGCCATTTAAGAAGGCTGTAAAAATCTGTTTAACAACCTTAGCCTCATCTGGAATGATTTCAAAATCACGGTCATAACCATAGGGTGGCGTGGAAACTTTAAAGTAGCCATTTGCCATCCGCGATTGAATTGACCAGCGGTTATTAGCCGAGATAGAATTTGATTCGCTTTCCGCCATGCTACTGAGGACCGTCAGAATAAATTCATCGTCCATATTGGCGGTATTTAGATTCTCACGTTCAAAGATAACCGGAATCCCTAAATCCTTTAATTGGCGGACAATATCTAAGCAATCGGCAGCGTTTCTAGCTAACCGACTAATTGATTTGGTGATTACCAGATCGACTTGATGAGCTTCACAGTCTTTTAGGAGATGAAGTAATTCTGGTCGCTTGTTTTTCTTGGTCCCCGTAATACCTTCATCATAGTAGATTCCAGCTAGTTCCCAACCGGAGTGATTACTAATGTATTGCTGGTAGTGTTCACGTTGGGCTGCTAGACTTTTTAGCTGTTCGTCGGAATTGGTCGAAACTCGGCAATAAGCAGCGACGCGTTTAAACTCTTGGCTAGGAATGAAATCCTGCATGATTTTAGTGTTCTCCATTTGTTGTACCTCCTTTCATCAGTCATGCATATTATCTCTAGTTGTTAGACACATCAACGATATTCGGGTATTAATTCGTTAAGTAATGGTGGGAATGACTTACGATTTTCTTGTTCTAATTGCTGGGCAATTTCTGGTGTAATTAACCCTTTGGCTAAGAGTTCTTGGGTAAGCTCATGGGCTTTTTGGAAGAGTAATTCATTTTGTACTTGTTCATTAGTAAGATTCATATTTTTAACCTCCTACTGTTAGGACATTTGGGGGCCAAAAATAAAGTAGTTTGGCTAAAAAAGTGCAAAAAAATAAGACCCATAGACGTTAAGCCTACAGGTCTTAAAGCTAGAGTAATTGATTTACACGCTTTTGAATGGTTGCTGGGTCATATCCGGCGACACGTAAATTTTGACTACGTTGTGGGTCGTTTCCCCATTTTCCTTGAATAACCTCATGGGCAATATCATCGACTGATTTTAAATTCAATTGCTGATTAATAGCTGCTTGAATGGCGTCATAGCTGTAACCTGCGGTGGTTAAACGATTTTTGCGTTCATTGCCATTACCCCATTGACCCGCTAGTACTTCTTTGACAATTTCGTCCGTTGATTTTAAGGCCTTGGTATTTGCGCCATAGCCGTTAAGGCCCTTCTGTTTAATGATAGAAGGGTAGTCGATGTACGAGTAGTCCATATCAACATTTCCGCTAACGCCTCTTATTGCACCCGTTGATGAATACTGCCAGATTCCGTACTCACCGCTATAATTCAGTCGACTATTGTATTCGGCAATCCAAAGGGTATAACGGTTGGCAACATCAGATGAAATATAGGTTTGAAGAGGTGAGCGGGAAATGTAGAGGCCGGCGTAATAACCGTGAGCTTCAATTTCTGAACAAAAGGCAGAGACTAAGGCGGAACAGAAATTTGAGCCACGGTTAAATTGACTCCGCTCTTCTAAGTCAAAATAAATGGGGTAGTCGAATTGTTTACCCGTAATAACGGATAGGCAGGTATCAGCTTCAACTTTAGCGTCATTAGCGGAATTAGCATAGGAATACCAGTAGGCTCCAATATTTAAACCAGCGTTCTTAGCCTGAGTGTAATTTTGTTCAAAGTAGGGATCCTTTTGTGAAGTTGAATGACCATAACCGGCCCGGATTATCACAAAATCAATCCCACTGGCCTTTACGGCATTAAAGTTAATGTTTCCTTGCCATTGTGAGACATCAATTCCTTTAAATGTTGTCATTTAATCAGTCCTCCTTATCGTTACGCAGTTGTTCTAAAATATCCTTGAGCTTTTTAGGGAAGGGTAAGCCTAGTCGACCGGCGTTTTCTAGTAATGAAATGCCTTCGTTAGAAATGTAAAAGCAGATGGTGGCCGTTCGCAGTGGAGTACCGTGTTTTAAAATGTGAAGGTCGACGATATTGGCAATTCCAACTAGAATGAAGATTAGAATTTTACGATTAATGCCACGAAAACCAATCTCACTGGATAACTTGCGTTCATTGACTGCACAAAGCACCCCAGTAATGTAATCAGCTATTACGAAAGTTAGGAGGGCATATAGTAGGTCATCAAAGCCGCCAAGAAACCAACCAATAAACCCTCCTAATACTGCCCAGCATAGGTTTAATACCTTTGATTGTAAAACGGTCATGTGGTCCCTCCTTTAAGATCATCAGGTGGTGTGGTACTGGTCTCAATGGCAACTTTGCATTGAATATAGCGGTGCTGATACTTAACGTCGTCAATGAACTGGATATTGTACCAGCGGTTATTAAACCAGATTTCGCATGATTCAGTCAGCCCATCAACATAACGAAAAGTCATGGAGACTTCTTTTTGAACCCGAACCATTGCGGCTGCGTAGTATTCATTACCACTCAGATTGGATACGTTCGCCCATACCTCAGCTAAGAAGATTTTCTTGGATTGGGAGTTATATGGGTGAGTAGTATCACGGACGTATTTATTTTGGTAAAGTCGGATGCGATGGTTCATTTCACCAATTACCGATACTTTGGTGGCATCATGATTAGCTTGTTCCAAGTTTAGGTTTCCTCCCTTCATTAAGTGCTATTTTTGAGATCATCGGGTGGTGTGGTACTGGTCTCAATGGCAACTTTGCATTGCAGAAATCGATGTCGGTATTTCACATCATCAATAAACTGGATGTCATACCAGTGACCGTTGAACCAAATTTCGGTTGACTCCTTAACGCCATCAAGATAACGAAAGGTCATGGAAACTTCTTTTTGAACCTTAACCATCGCTGCCGTGTAATATTCCGTTCCATGAAGGTTAGAGATATAAGCCCATACTTCACCAACTAATACTTGTTGGGTTATGGGTCTACCAGTATTAGGATTTCGCCCGGTATTTACCTGGTTATACAGACGGATTCGATGTTTCATTTCACCGATATTGATGATTTTGGTATCGTCTTGACCAGCTTTTTCCATCAAAAGGCCTCCTTTCGATAGGGAGTGAGGATAGCCCGGAGAAATTTAATCATTGCGTCAAAGTCAGCCGTTTCACGATACTCATAAAGATAGGCCACAGTGTACAAAATAGCCGTATGGATATCGTCTGGAAGGGTATCGTAGTCAGTAATTGAATGACGCAGGACATTTTCAACCGTCGTAATGGCGGAGGCAAGGAAGCGATTAATTAGCTCATCTTCGGAAGTCCCATCGATGCGTAGATAATTTTTAACCTCATCTAAGGAGGGTGTTTGGGGATTAGTTTCATCTGCCATTTACTCACCTCTACTTACCGGCGCCCATCTTCAGGGTTGTTAAAGCTTCGGGCAAGATTGTCTTAGCATCCACCCGTTGAGAGCCTAAGAAACCAACCTGACCATTTACAGCGTAAAGTTCGTTTAATCGCTTGAATGTCCGTCCTTGACGATCCGCAATCCAGTAATAGGAGAAGTCACCAAAGAGGGCAATCTTGTTTCCAGCTGATAGGGTTGGCATGTATTGGCTGGTGAAGACTGGACGATTAAGAATCATGTCTGGTGTCCCAAGTTGAACAGATGGTTGCCAGATATATTGGCCATTTTGGTCCTTTAACTTACGTACGGCCTTAACAGTTGAATCGTTCATCAAAAAGACGGCATTCTTACGGTAGGGTTCTTTAAGGGAGTAGAAAAGGTCAATTAATTCGTCAAAGGTAATTGCATCAGCGGTGGCCGCGGTTACACCGTCTTTAGCGCCATTGGAGTCATTGAGAATCCCGGTTGGTCGTCCGGTTCCGTTGCCGGTTAAGAAGGCTTCTTCCTCGGAATCACCTAAACGACGGGCAAATTCGGTGGAGATGTAGTTAGTCAGATCAAAAGCAGAATCGTTTAGTAGTTCATCAGAAACTTTGATGAGGGTTCCTAACTTGTGAGCGCCTAAGGTTACTTGCCCAAAGCTAGAATTACTTTCGGTGTAGGCGGCTTCTTCATCTAACCAGGAAGCAGTTCCTTCACTAGCGACTACGGGAATCTTGTGATCACCACTAGAGGTTTGAATAACGTGGGAGATGGACCGTAACACGTTTTCTTGATGGAGCTTTTGAATTAGTTGGTTTTCAAACTCATCCGGTACTAAGTAACCACCATCGGAATCGGAACCTTCTTTTAAGGCGTTCATGACATTGGCAGAGACATTTCCCCGCATCATGTTCCAGAACGATTGGTCATATTGATCTTTAGCCCCTGATTCCTTACCAAGAGTTGGAGCACCTACAATGGCATTAGTAGTGGGTTGGTTGAGTTCGTTATCAATAGCGGCTTGTTTATTAAGCCGGTCGATTTCCTTCCCTAGATCAACGACATCCTTTTCCATGCGTTCGTAGGTCGCATTATCCTCGGCTGATAGGATGTCTGACTTAGCTTGGCGTTCGTCTAAGAAGTCCTTTGCTTGCTTCCAAATCTTGGCACGCTTTTCTTGTAATTCGATAATCTTGTTCATAAGATTTGTCCTCCTAAATTTAATGTCCTAACAAAGAAAGCCGCTTTTGTAGCGACTTCACAGTAATGGATGATTGAGTTTTTGGTTTAAGTTTATTGAGTAAAACTAGGTCGGCTTGATGATCAGAGTAGGCGTAGCAGTTAGTTGGTGGCTCACTAGGGTTACCCATCATTTCATCCGCAAAACCTAATTGAATGGCCTTATTGACGTTCATCCAGGTTTGATCATCCATCATAGCCGAAATCTTTTCACGCGGTAGATTGGTCTTTAGCTCATAGGCATTAATGATACTTTCCTTTGTTTCATCCAGGAGTTGGATGGCTTTTTGCATATCACCAGATTCACCCATGGCCATGGTGAGCGGATTATGGATCATTAACATAGCAGTGGGAGCCATTGAAACAGTCGTCCCGGCCATAGCAATTACTGATGCCGCCGAAGCCGCTACACCATCAATCTTGACGTTTACATCATCACCATAGTTCATTAGCATAGTATAGATTTGACTTGCAGCAATACAATCGCCTCCAGGGGAGTTAATCCAAAGTTCAACCGGACCTTCACCTTGCTTAAGTTCGTCTTGGAATAGTTGGGGAGTGATGTCATCATCTAACCAGCTATCTTCGGCAATTGTGCCGTTAATAGTTAGGGTTCGCTGGTTGGTGGGACCGCTCCAGTTCCAGAAATGTTTCATTCACTTGTTTCCTCGCTTTCATTGTTTTCATTAGTCTTGTTGTAAAAGTTTCCAGCTTTTTCAAGAGGTAACATGTTCCCATTTACCAGGTACATATCGCCACCTTGGTCAGATGGAATCTTGTTCAAATCTTCTAGTTCTCGGATATCATTGGCGGATAGCCAGCCGTTTTGCCGACCAATGGCATAACCGTTCATTCGACTTTCGTAATCACCCCGTAGTAGGCCGTCAACATTGAACTTGATGAACACCTTTCCCTGTTCCTTAGGTGAAAGTAATTGTTGGTTCATAGCCTGTTCCCAACGGACGCACCATGGGTTAAGTGAGTATTCTACAAACTCCAGGGATTGTTGTTCAATGTTAGAGAAGGTTGAATGGTCGAGGTCGCCAATTAGGTGGGGTGGAATACGAAAAATACGCGCAATTTCGTCAATTTGAAACTTACGCGTATCTAAAAATTGGGCTTGGTCAGGAGAAATGGACAATTGCTGGAAGGTCATGCCTTCTTCAAGGACCGCAATGTTATGTTGATTGTTTCCTTGAAATTGAGCATTCCAGCTTTTCCTTAATCGTTCAGGATCTTTAACGATATTAGGGTGTTGCAAGATTCCACCCGGTGTGGCGTCATTCTTGAAGAAGGTTTCGCCATACTGTTCGGCTGCCATGGAGAGGCCAATTGCATTTTTAGCCATGGCAATGGGGCTATAACCAATTAAGCCATCAAAACCTAACCCAGAGATATGCAATACTTCATCTTTAAGCAAAATTATCTGACGGGATTGATTCTTAGAATCATATTCGTCGTAGTCCTTGGTGTAGGTGTAATAGAGTTCACCATTCTGTGCCCGGTTAACGTCCATCTTGTTGGGCATTAGCGGGTAAAGGCCAGTGATTTCACCACGACCATTTCGGATAATCTGCGCATAGGCATTTCCCCAGAGTAGTAGGTGACTCATCATGGTTTCGCGGAAAATGAAACTGGTCATTTCTGGGTTAGGTGAGTCATGTAATAAGAAGTATAGCGGGTGTTGGATATCTTGTTCCTTACTGCCATCATCGTTGTAATGGTAGACATGGAGCGGTAACTGGGCTAGGCCTTCCGCTAAGACCCGAACACAGGCATACACGGCGGTATTTTGCATGGCCGTACGTTCGGTAACGTTTTGACCAGATAGGGTACCGCCAAATAGAAATGACCAGGTCCCGGATAGGGAGTTCTTGGGAGAAGCTTTGTTTTTGTTGAATAGCCTAGAAAAAATACTCATAGGAATAACAACCCTCTTTCATCATAGATAGAATCGCCAGTTTCGCCTTCATTACGAATCGCCCGGTCAAGTGCCATAATGGTGGCAACCACGCCATCAATCTTTTCAGTCGACTTAGCTTTATCAGGTTTAATATTGCCAGCAGGGTCGGTTCGAATAAAAATATTGTCCATCATCCAGCGTAGAACCGGATGACCACCATGAGCGATTTTCTTTTCTAGAGTTAGCTTCATCAGCTCTTTAGTGGTGGGGGACATATCCTTAAAACCCTGCCCAAAAGGTACCACCGTAAAGCCAAGTCCCCCTAAATTCTGGACCATTTGGACAGCTCCCCAGCGGTCAAAGGCAATTTCGCGGATATTGTATTTCTTACCAAGGTCATCAATGAATTGTTCGATGTAGCCATAGTGAATAACATTACCCTCAGTAGTTTCAAGGTAACCTTGTTTCTTCCACATATCATAGGGAACGTGATCCCGTCTAACCCGCAAATTGACGTTGTCCTCTGGAATCCAGAAGTGGGGTAGAATCGTAAATCCCTCAGACTCATCTTCCGGTGGAAAGACTAGGACAAAGGCGGTGATGTCGGTTGACGACGAAAGGTCTAGCCCACCATAGCAAATCCGACCTTCAAGCGAGTGTTCATCAACTGGAAAAGCACAGGCGTCCCATTTATCCATTGGCATCCAGCGGACGGATTGTTTAACCCATTGATTAAGGCGAAGCTGGCGGAAGGTATTTTCTTCGGCGGGGTTTTCTTTAGCGGAATTAAAGGCCGCTTTGACCTTATCAATGGAGACTGTGATACCAAGAGAGGGATTAGCTTTTTGCCAAACTTTAGGGTCCGTCCAGTCGTCACTTTCCTTAGAACCATAAATCACCGGATAGAAGGTGGGGTCGTGCTTACGCCCATTCATAATGTCTAATGCCTTTTGATGAATTTCATAACAGATGGAGTGGGTGTCCGTTCCAGCCGTGGTAATTAGAAAGTAGAGGGGCTGAGTCCGGGCATCACCAGAACCTTTGGTCATAACGTCATACAGTTTCCGATTAGGCTGGGTATGAAGCTCATCAAAGATAACGCCAGAAACGTTAAAGCCGTGTTTAGAGTAAGCGTCAGCCGATAGCACCTGGTAAAAGCTATTGGTAGGTTGGTAAATAATCCGTTTTTGCGAGGCTAAGATTTTAACCCGTTTCTTTAAGGCCGGGTTCATTCTAACCATGTCGGCGGCCACATCAAAAACAATAGCGGCTTGTTGACGGTCTGCCGCACAACCATAAACCTCAGCCCGTTCTTCGCCATCAGCACAACAGAGAAGAAGGGAGACTGCCGCCGCTAGTTCCGATTTGCCTTGTTTTTTAGGAATTTCAATGTAGGCCGTATTAAATTGCCGATAGCCATTTGGTTTTAAGGTGCCAAAGATGTCGCGGATGATTTTTTCCTGCCAATCGATTAACTCAAAAGGTTTTCCAGCCCAGGTTCCCTTGGTATGGCAGAGGCATTCAATAAAAGAGACCGCAAAGTCGGCGGCATCCTTGTCATAAGTTGAACCCTCGTCCATGTATTTAGTGGGTTGGTAATTCTTTAGTTCGCGCAAATTTCAATCACATCCTTTCTACGTAAAAAGGCACTAGCTCCTAAAATGGAGTGGTGCCCATAGTGGTTATTCGAAGTTGCCGGTTAGGATAAAGTTGATGTAGTCAGCGCGCCTTTCTTCAAGGAATCGAACCAGTTCGTGGCAGTTATAGTAATAGGCTAGGCGTTTGACATTTGGGACATCAAACATATTAACTTCACCGGTATTACGAATTTGGTCAATTTCGTTTCTAAGTTGGTTGCGTAACGCTAATTCTTTTTTGATGCGGTCCATTTGATTACCTCCCATTTATCTTGACCATAAATCAGTTTGAGGTGACTGCCGGTTTCCCAATCGACCAGGATATCGCCAATATCATCAACAACTTTAACGATGCCAATTGTTCCAACTGGTGGGGATTGAGGATCATCCATAGTCAGCAATTTTACAACAGATCCGGCAGGGTATTTGGCTTTAAGCTTCTTGAGTCGCTGGGTGGATGGTATCATCAATTGCTTCCTCCTTTCTTGGTCCGTGTAGATAGGAGGCATTACCAGAAAGGTTTTGTAGTAAGATTCGACGGTCTGTTTTGTACTCCTTGCCAATGAAGCCCAGTTTTAATAAGAAGCCCCGGAACGAATATCTTTCGTTAGTGTATTCTCGGGAATAGCAGGTCACTCTTTGTAACTTCATGGCTAGCTTTACCAGTTTGTCAATGAAGTGGGTATAAGCGGTGGCTTCTTCCGGTTCAAGTTGACCAAACCATGGGAAGCTGACAGTTTCTTCGGTAATCTCAATTGGTAAACTGTTAATGCCTAGTGCGTGTTTAATCAGTGTACTTTTAGCCCTGACTAGGCGTTGCAAATTTAGTAAGGCTAGTTCGGTAAATTTACTGGTTGGATAGGAGATAACCAAATCGGTGTCGGTAGAAGTTTGTTCAAAACCTGCTTCTTCAAGCGCATTAATTAGGTCATCAGGAATAGGGTGTTCACAGACCAATTCACCATTTCTGGTAACCCGGTATTCGCCAATTTGGTAGGCAAAGGTTGGGGTTCCTTCGTATTCGGCTTTTTGTTCTGTGATTACTTCAATCTCCCTAACGAGGGCCTTACGCCCATCTCCTTGAACATTGTATTGTAGTAACATTTCAAATTTCCTCCTGTTCTTTGGTTACTACATACATCACTTTAAAGCACAGTAATAGCAAGCTATTTCGTATCAATTTTGACCTGATTAAAGGATAAAGGTTGACCATCACGTTCAACTGTGACTTCTTTATCAGAACCAACTTGTTCAATATAGCGTTGAACGATGACGTCACAGAACTTTTCGTCAAGTTCAATCATGTAGCAAATCCGGTCCGTTTGTTCACAAGCGATTAAGGTTGAGCCTGAACCACCGAAGGGGTCAAGTACGGTGCAATTAGTTATGGTTGAATTAGAAATAGGGTAGGCTAATAGCGGAATGGGCTTCATGGTCGGGTGGTCAGCGTTTTGCTTAGGCCGATCAAACTCCCAAATGGTTGATTCTTTTCGCCCGGTATACCATTCATGCTTGCCGGACTTCTTCCAACCAAAGAGGATGGGTTCATGTTGCCATTGGTAAGGGGAACGACCTAATACCAAAGATTGCTTCTTCCAAATGCAACAACCGGATAAATAAAAACCAGCACCTTGGAATGCTTTCCGGAAGTTTAAGCCTTCAGTATCGGCGTGGAAAACATAGATGCTGGCATCATCAGCCATGGAGTCGTACATACAACGAAATGAATCAAGTAGGAATTGGTAGAATTGGTCGTCTTTTTGGTGGTCATTCTTAATCTTACCGGCGCTACCTTGGTAATTAACGTTATAGGGTGGGTCGGTTAAGACTAAATTGACTTTATTATCACCGAGGAGCTTTTGGTATGATTCCGGTTTAGTTGAATCGCCACACAGTAAAGTGTGCTTACCAAGGTGCCATAAATCACCGGATTTTGAAAAGGTGGGGTTCTCCAGTTCACCATCAACGTCAAAATCATCATCGAGATCGGAAGAGCGTCGTGTAGGGAAAGAGGGTAGATCTCG
>OGIU01001312.1_pt1 | contig 12039 bp, 14 predicted proteins | sample 1571791 | NCBI WGS metagenome assembly OGIU01 (sample SAMEA2582104, study PRJEB24529) | metagenome | biome: Human gut stool | place: China | collected 2011
CTTTAGAAAATGATCGTCCATTTCGTTTAGTCATTGAGATTGCATTCTATGTTATTATTTTAATGTGTCCATGTATGTCATTTGCAGCAACACTTTTGTTTAAAAATGCAGGAAGTCAAATCATTGCTGTTTGGTTACAAACAACAGTTATGAATTTCCCTATGGCATTTTTCTTACAATTATGTTTTGCAGGACCAATCGTAAGATTTGTCTTTGGTAAAATCTTTAATGAAAATAGAGCTTAGTCTCTATTTTTTTATTTTACAAAGGAAAAGACTTTCGCTAAAATAAAAGAGGATGAGGGGGATTAAATTTGAAACTAACAATGCTTGGAACAGGGAATGCCCTAGTAACAAAGTGCTATAATACTTGTTATATTTTTGAAAATGAAAATGATGTTCAAATTGTAATGAAAAACATGGCTGCAGAAGAAATAACGTTTAATGTAGATACGATAGCAGAAAGGTTTGTACGTGGTGATGAATCGAGAAATACAGAAGGTTCAGGATTAGGTCTTGCCATTGCAAAAAGCTTTGTAGAATTACAAGGTGGAAGCTTTAAAATTGAAGTTGATGGTGATTTATTTAAGGTAATAATGAACTTTAAAAAGAATTAAGAGATGGATATAGCAAAATGTAAATAAAATATCATTGACTTACAATTGGTTGTATTAGATAATTAATATATAGATAAAATCATAATAAAGATAGTGATGAGGAAGAGTATTTAAAGATATTATTTTTAGAGAGCTAAGGTTTGGTGAGACTTAGTAATGATTCTTTTTAGAAGCAGCCTTTGAATTGCTTAACTGAGAACTAAGTTTAGAGCTTAATGTAGGTTGAGACGTTACCTTTACGTTATAAAAGGAGAAATAATTATTATTTCTACTGAGTGAACAATTTATGTTGTTTATGAGGGTGGTACCGCGGAATTACAGCTTCGTCCCTTTTTAAGGGATGAGGCTTTTTTGTATAGAAAAAGAAATAAGTTTTTATGGCTTTAAAAAGTTTAGTTATAAGATAATTCTGGAAGAGGCTTAGCTATTATAGAATAAAATAAACATTTATTTAATTTGGAGGTATAAAATTGGAAGAAATTTTAGAGATATTGGAGAAGAATTTTAGGTATACCGATGAGCAGATTGCAGTTATGGTTGGCAAGACTGTTGAAGAGGTAAGGGAGGCAATACAAGATTATGAAGAAAAAAGTATTATTGCAGGATATACAACACTGATAAATTGGGAAAATACAGGGAAGGAAGTTGTTACAGCATTAATACAGGTGAAGGTTACTCCTCAAAGGGGAGAAGGGTTTGATAAGGTTGCAGAGAGAATATATAGATATGATCAGGTACAAGCGTGCTATCTAATGTCTTCTGGTGGTTTTGATTTAACTGTTATAGTGGAAGGAAAGACCATGAAAGAGGTGGCTACTTTTGTAGCGCAAAAGTTAGCAGTACTTGATAATGTAGATGGAACAGCAACGCATTTCGTATTAAAGAAGTATAAGGACCATGGAACAATATTTAAGGAAAAGAAGAATACTGATAATAGGGAGGCTATATTTATATGATACTAGAAAATATGATTAGGAAAGAAGTAAAGGAGATGCCACCTTCAGGAATAAGAAAGTTTTTTGATATAGTAAATGAAATGGAGGATGTTATTTCATTAGGTGTTGGAGAGCCGGATTTTGTTACACCATGGAATATAAGAGAAGCTGGTATATACTCATTAGAGCAAGGAGATACGCACTACTCTTCTAATGCCGGATTTATTGAGTTAAGAGAAGAAATAGCTAAATATTTAAAAAGAAGATTTGATTTGTCATATAACCCATCAGATGAAATACTTGTTACAGTGGGAGGAAGTGAAGGAATAGATATTGCTTTAAGGGCATTGGTTGGTCCAGGTGATGAAGTTCTTATTCCAGAGCCAAGTTTTGTGGCATATAAGGGTTGTACTACATTTACAGGTGCTAAAGCAAATGTATTAGAGTTAAAAGTAGAAAATGATTTTAAGCTAACAGCTGATGAACTTGAAGAAGTTATTACAGAAAAGACAAAGGTAGTTATCATACCTTTTCCTAACAATCCAACAGGAGCAATAATGACTAGAGAAGAATTGGAGCCTATTGTGGAAGTTTTAAAGAAAAAAGATGTAATAGTTATATCAGATGAAATATATGCAGAACTTACTTATAATAAGGAACATGTATCTATTGCCAGCTTCCCAGAGATAAAAGATAAAACTCTTGTGATTAATGGTTTCTCAAAGGCTTATGCTATGACAGGATGGAGACTGGGATATGCTTGTGGAAACAAGGTATTAATAGATGCAATGAAAAAAATACATCAATATGCAATAATGTGTTCACCAACGACAGCACAATTTGCAGCTATTGAAGCATTGAGAAATGGTGATGAAAGCGTTAGTGAAATGGTAAAGGAATATAATAGAAGAAGAAGAGTGCTTGTAGATGGATTTAGAAAGTTAGGATTTGAATGCTTTGAACCTTTAGGGGCATTTTATGTATTTCCATGTATAAAATCTACAGGGCTTTCATCAGAAGAATTTTGTGAGAAGCTTCTTTTAAAAGAAAAAGTACTTGCTGTGCCAGGTAATGCTTTTGGTGATTGTGGAGAAGGATTTATTAGAGCTTGCTACGCATCATCAATGGAAAATATTTATGAAGCACTTAGAAGAATAGAGCGCTTCGTTAAAGAAGGCTTTTAATTAAAAAGTGATTGGAGGTGAAAGAAATGTGGATTTTATACGCCTTTGGGTCGGCACTTTTTGCAGGTGCAACATCAATACTTGCCAAAATAGGTATTGAAGATGTGGATTCTCACGTAGCAACAGCATTAAGAACCATTGTAGTTCTTATTTTTTCATGGCTGATGGTATTTATTGTAGGATCTCAAAGCCAACTTGTAGACATAAGTATTAAGAGCTATATATTTTTAATATTATCTGGTATGGCCACAGGAGCATCGTGGCTATGCTATTTTAAAGCACTTCAGCTTGGTGATGTTAATAAGGTGGTACCAATAGATAAATCCAGCACCATTTTAACAATGGTACTAGCGTTTATCTTCTTAAAGGAAGATATAACCGTACCAATGGTAATTGGAATGATAGCAATAGGTCTAGGAACATATTTAATGATTCAAAAGAAGGAAGAAGAGCAAAAGGAAGTTAAAAATAAGGCATGGCTTATATATGCAGTGCTATCAGCAGTATGTGCTTCACTTACTTCTATATTAGCGAAAATTGGTATTGAAAATGTAGAATCAAATTTAGGAACAGCTATTAGAACTATAGTAGTACTTATTATGGCATGGCTTATTGTATTTTTACAAAAAAAACATGGACAAGTAAAGAAAATAAGTAAAAAAAGCTTACTGTTTATTGGATTGTCAGGAATTGCCACAGGAGCATCTTGGCTTTGCTATTATAAAGCTCTTCATGATGGTTTAGCATCTATTGTTGTACCTATAGATAAGTTGAGTATTTTAGTGACAGTAGCTTTTGCATATATATTTTTAAAGGAAAAACTTTCTAAAAAGTCAGCAGCAGGACTTATTTTAATAACAGTAGGAACATTAAGTTTGTTAATAAAGATATAGAAATAATTAGGATATTATAAATAAGGTATAAATGATAGAATTTATGAATATTAAAAGAATATATTAAGGAGCAAAACTTTACTATATGCGTTGACGGTTTTAATGGCTTCAAGGAAACTATCGGAGCCACTTTCCCATTTGCTAAAATACAAAGGCGTATAAAGAATCTAACTTTTTTATAGTATGTTTAATTATAAATTTTAAAATTATTTATACATGTAATTATTGGTTGCTCTAAATTTGTTTATTTAAAAAATATATATCTTCAAATTTTTTACCATATATTGAATTGGCCATCTTGCTTTTTTTTACCGTTTCCATCTCTACTTTTAAATATTTTTTTTGCTTATTAATTTCATTTTCTATTTCTTTATTTAATGATATTAATGATAATTCTTTTTCTAAATCAATATTTTTATCAATATTAATATTGCTCATTTCTTTTAATAAAAGTTCTCGTTCATCCATTACTTTAAGTGCATTTTCCAATTCTTCTTTTTTTATTTCATCAAGAATTTTTTCTGTTAATTCTTTATATTTTATTAAATAATTTTTCATAACTTCTCCTTTAACTTGAGAACATTGAGGATAAGTAATTCATTTGAGAATTTAAATTATTCATTAAAGTTTCTAAAGAAGCATATTTACTATACAAATTTTGTTGTTTTTTTGAAAATAACTTTTCCAATCTAACTATTTTAGTTTCATAGGTAGCTATTTTTTTACTTAATGTATTATTAGAGGCTGTAGCTGATCCCTCCATACCAGCTTTTTTTAATAATGAGCTAGTTGTATTTTGAGTTTCTTTATCTAAAGTATTTTTTAATTGATTTAAAATTCCATTATTATTCTCACTTTTATTTACAAACAACTCCATTACTTCTGAAGTATTCTTTTCTAATGCACTTAACAATTTATTTTCATCTACTGTATATGTACCATTTTTATTTCCAGAATAATCTTTAGATGGTGTTATTCCTATTTTTTCAAGACTTAATCCACTACTTGAAACTGAACTCATAGCACTTTTCATAGCATTTCTTATTCTTGTTAAATCGCTATCTCTGCTTAATTGCCCTTCTTTAACCTTAGCTTCCCATAGTTCTATTTGCTTATCAGTCATTTCTTTTTTCTGATCATCAGTTAGTGGCATATAATCTTTATCACGCTTTTCATTTATTAATGTATTAAGCTTTGTCATAATCTTATTGTAGTCTTCAACAAAATTCACTAATTTATCTTTTATGCCAATTGCATCAGTTTTTCCAGTTATTTTAGCTGAACTCAATTCTATTAAATCATTTATTTCTTCTATATTTCCATCTTTATCATATTTAGGTGTACCTTTAGCATTTACATCTGTAAATTTAAATGTAACAGAATCTAATGATAATGTATTAGAATTACCTAAATAATTATAACTTTCTCCTAATCCATTTGTTAACTTTGCTATACAATCAGTTCCTATAGCTTCTTTTTTATCACCTTTACTCTCTATATTATATTTACCATCACTATCAACTTGAACTTTTCCATCAGCATCTTTTTTAAATTTAACACATTCAACTGTAAATTTTTGTTCTTTTCCATCTTCATTACTTATTAAAGAAATTCCTCCAGAAAAACTACTGTATTTAGCTGTAATTCCATGTTCTTTTAATTTATTATTTATAATACTTACTTTATCAGTATTTGTTTTACCTGAAGATAAATCTATAGTTATTTCTACATCTTTATTATCCTTATCCTTTATGGTAACAACTATACCATCCATTGATTCTAAATCTTTATCTGTAATAGTTGCTTTTGCTGGTGAAGCTAATTGTAAAACTTGAACACTATAATTATCAACTTCAGCACCACCAGAAGCAGTTGCCGTAACTACTGATGAATTTGAAGATTGAAAAGAAACTCCAGCCCAATTTTTTTGTAATAATACACTATCTGCTTTTGTCATATTAAAATATTTATCATAAAAATCTCTACACTCTTTTATTACTTCTCTATATATATCTTGTTGTATTTGAACTAACTTTTTTTCCTGCTCTACAGCATCTATTTTAGTTCTTTCTGCTTGCATCGTTTCTTTAACTATTGAATCTACATCAAGACCTGTAGCTAACCCTGTTATTCTTGTCATTTGTTAACTCTCCTTACCTTTGACCTATACTTAATTTATAAGCTTCATTCCATATATTTCTTACTTCTTCTATTAAAGGTATTACTTCATCCATAATAGCTTCATCCTTCTTTATATTAGCTTGAAGTAATCTATCATTTATAAATGAATATACATTAAACATTTGTTTTGCCCAATCTCCTGCATTTTGGTCAAGAGTTACTTTTAATTCTGTAAATATATCTTGTGTTCTTGTTATACTATTATGAGCCATTTTTATATCTTTTTCTTGTATTGCAAGCTTTCCTCTCTTAGCAAACTTAACGGCTCCATCTAAAAGCATTAAAAGCATCTGTTCCTTAGATGCAAAATTCACACTATTATTTTTATATACTCCATATGCATTTGGATGCATAATTATTCGCCTCCGTATGTTAATTATTTTAATTTTAAATTTTTTAAAATATCTATATTTAAGCTTACAGCTTCTTTATTTTCTTTTTCTACTTGTATGTATAATTCTTTTCTTAATATTTGAACTTCTTTGGGAGCATTTATTGCTAGTTTTACAGTACCATTTTCTATGGCTGCAATACTTATTTCAATATTGTCTCCAATTAAAATACTTTCACCTTTTTTTCTTCTAACAACTAGCATTTATATCACTCCTTAACTAAAGGATGTTTTATTTTATACTTTTCTTTATCTATAATAAATTGTTGTGCTTTTTTATTGTTAATATTTATCACAATAGGAGCTTTCAAATTTACAGTTATATCTTCTATTTTGAAGTTGAAAATAATTATGAATTTAATGTTACTAATGAATATAATAATACATTATTTGCTTCTTTAATTTTTAATGTATTTATAACTTCATTATTTAAATTTATTTCATAATTATTTTCAACTTCAAAAGGTGAAATTACTATAAATCCTACTTCTGGCTCATCTACAGATTGTAATATCTTAAAAAAATCATTTTCATTTACATCTTTCAATATAAATCTTTTCGACTTATCAAAGCCCAATATAGTTTTTTCAAATTTAATTATTTCATTTTCATCATAAGTTATTTTTCCATGAACAGGTGATATAACCTCCATAAATTTTCCCTCCTAAATATAATCTACCAGTGATTTTTGAATTATAGATGCACTTACTTGAAGTGATGCTTGATATATAGCTTGAAGAGTTGCTAAATCTATAGTCTTTTCTGCTATGTCAATATCTTCAGTTTTTGAAAGCACGTCTTTCATAGTTAAGTTTTGCTCTTCATTTTGAGTTTTAGCTGAATCCATTCTATTTTGCTTAGCTCCAACTTCGCCTCGTATACTACTTACATTGGATACAAATAAATCCATTTCTTCTAAATTACCTTTTATAACATCACTACTATCCACTTTATCTAAGTTGTTAACAACATCATTTAATAACTTCATAACGTTATTTCCATTTTTTAAAGTTAATATACTTGGAGTTCCTACGTTATAATTCATGTTTACACCATTAGATACTTCAACACTTAAATTAGCATTCATTTGATTTAATAATTTTTCATATTCTGGCTTTGGATTTGCTTCCACTGCTAAATTTCCATTGGCATCTCTTGTAATAGTACCATCAGCATTTTTTATATAGGCTTTTCCTTCTTCATTAAAGGAATTTCCATTATCATCTTTAAATACTAATATATTGTTACCATTGCTATCTTTTTCTACTCCAACAGGTTTAGATAAACTTTTAGTTCCTCCAAAGATGTATTTACCATCATAATTAGTGTTTAAAACTTGTGCTATTTCATTGACTTTTTCATTGATTTCTTCTTTAATAGCATTTTTTTCATCACTACCATAAGAAGCATTTCCTGCTGAAACCATCAGCTCTCTTATTCTTTGTGCTGAATTTCCTATTTGTTCTAAAGCTACATCAGTGGTATCAAGCCAGTTAATAGTGTCTTTAATATTTTCATTATATTGTTTATTGGCAGATATATCTGAGTACATTTGCATTATTCTTGCTGTTTTAAAAGGATTATCAGAAGGTTTACTAATTTCTTTTCCTGTAGTTAATTGTTTATTTAAAGTATTCAAATTATTTAAATTTTTATTTAAGTCTTTTAAATACGTTGTGCTCATCATTTGATTTGTAACTCTCATAATTTTTCTCCTTAAATTAATCCTAAAATAATATCTAGCATATCACTAACAGTAGTTATTGTTTTTGCATTGGCACTATATGCCTTTTGATATTGAATTAAGTTAGTCATTTCTTCATCCAGTGAAACACCTGAAACTGAAAGCCTGTTTAAATCTAATGAATTTAATAAATCTTCTTCATTGGAAACAACTCTCTTGGCATGTTGTGCTTCAACACCTAATTTATCAACTACATCTTGGAAGTATGACTCAACCTTTGTTCCACTGGCAACATCATTAACTAATGACATAGTGCTACCATTGGTAAACTTACATAATTGAGTCCTTGTTGTAGTGCTATCTATTTTGCTTATAGATATTAATGTACTTTGTAATTGTGCTATAGCTAAGGCTCTACTTCCATCTCCTTCTCCTGCATCAGCATTTTCTTTAGTGTTAATAAGTGAAGGATTTTCTAAAATTAAAGTATTTATTGAAATATTTTTAGCACTTATACCTGCTTCATCTTTTCCATCAGAAGCTACAAAGAAGTCTAAAGTTTTAGTTGTATCCTTTATATTAGAATCCATTGAACCACTGTGAATAGCATTTACTGATAATGCTAACCCTTTAGCCATTTTATCTAATTGATTCATGTAACTACCAATACTATCTTGAACTTCTATAGCTCCAGCTATTTCTCCTGATTTTGGTATGAACTTTTCAATAGGATTTGCTATAGTTCCATTATTAGCTACCACATTACCTTTTCCATCAAGCATCTCTCCATTGCCATCTGTAAGTAGTATTCTTGTTTTCTTTAAAGTATCTACTTCAGTAACTGCTAATCCTGATACAGTTATAGTTTTAGGTTTTTCAGTATCACCATTAACAAAATAGCTTATTGTGTGAGTTCCATCATTATTAGCTTTAATTTCTGAAATAAATGATAATCTTGTTACTTCACCATTAGGTTCTGAATTAACTAATGGGTTTAAATTTGCTCCAATTCCAGTAGCAGTAATATCATTACCATTAAATTGAGTTTTATCAACATCTATACCAAATTTACTACTTAATTCATCTAACAGATTATCTCTACTATCCATTAAGTCATTTGGATTATCACCTGTTATACTAGCAATTCTAATTTGATTATTTACTGTTGTTAATTGCTCTAATATACTATTAACTTCTTTTACACTATTTTTAAGTGATTCTACTGAATTTTCTTGTAATTTTTCAAGTTTTGAATATGTGTTATTTAATAAATCACATAAAGTTTTTGTCTTTTGAGTAACAACAACTCTTGTACTGGAACTTGTACTTTGCTTTGATAATTCTTGAAAAGCATCAAAGAAATCTGATAGCGCTGTAGAAATTCCTGTATCTGAAGGTTCATTAAAAATCCCTTCCACTTGTGATAAGTAATCTAACTTTGTTGAATACTTACCAAGTTCTGCTGTTTCAACTCTAACTTGATAGTCTAAAAAAGAATCTCTTACTCTTTCAATGGCTGAAATTTGAGCTCCTGTACCTACTTGCCCTGCTTCTGCTCCTAATGTAATAGGTCTTGATGTCTGTATTTTTGCTCTTTGTCTTGAATACCCTACTGTAGATGAATTGGCAATGTTATGAGATGTAACATTGATTCCACTTTGATGTACCGTCAGTCCACTTTTTGCTGTGTTAAATGTAGAAAATATACTTGCCATATTAAAATTCTCCTTTTATTTTATAATCTTCCATAGGAATTATAAGTTCCTTTTTCTCTTTTAGGATTTATTATATTTAACATTCTATTTGTAAAAACCAATTGTTGTTTTATTAATAAGTCGTTGGTTTCATTTTGATGTTTAATACTTTCTAAAACCATTTTTATTTCTCTATAAACTCTGTCTAACTCTTTATTTCCGCTTTCATTAATTATCTCTTGTACTTTTTTTCCATTAAGAAGCTTTCTTCTTTCAACTTCCTGCTTAGCTACTTCTCTATTAGCTAGTTTTATTTCATCTACTATTGCATCTAGTTCAAAGGTTTCTTTATTTATGATACTCTTATATTGTTTTTCTAAAATTACCAATAGCCCTTTTAATGCTTCTGTTTCTTTTTGAATAATACCTATAAGATTATTTATCATTTATTCATCTTCCTTCTTTTATATTATTTAAAATACTTTGTGCTGTTAATTTAGCATCTACATTATAAGTGCCATTTTGGATTTTTGCTTTAAGCTCTTCTATTTTAGCACTATTATCTATATTAAAATCTACATTATCATACATACTTAAATTTCTTCCTAATTCAGATATTTCAATTTTATCTTTTCCTATATCTGTATTAGTTTCCTTTATTCTTTTTGCTCCATTAGAAGCATATATATTTGCAATTCCTTGTGTTCTTACTCCGTTAATATTCATGTCTCTTACCTCCCTTATGAATATTCCCTTTAACTAATTATCGTAATACACTTATAAAAATTTATAGTATTTATTATGTTTATTTGCATAAAAAATACCGACTTATTTAAATCTCAAGTCAGTATTTTGCATTTCTTTTGCATAAAAGTATATTTTATCTTAATTCTTTAATTTTACAATAATGTTCCTTTATTTTAGAATCATAGCATATAGCTACAGCTAAAATTGAATGATTATTATTTTCTCTTTTAAATTTTTCTACATATTCTTTTTTCTTTATTTGATTTATTGCCACTTCAGGGGATTCATCTTTTTTCAATTCTACTATAAAAGCAGTATCATTTTTTCTTCTTGGATGAAATGTAAAATCAGCATACCCTTTTCCACTTTTTTCTTCTCTTTCAATTCTATAAGTATCTCTAGCTGCTAAATAAGCCAATGTCAATACACACGATAAACTGTTTTCATCATTATATTGTAATATTGGTATTTCAGAATTATGAATATCATGAAGAATTGATTTTATAGTATCTGTGTCTCCATTAACTGTTGCTTTTAACATATTTTTAGAATTTTCTATTATTTTTGATACATATCCAAAGGATTTATCTTCTAAAGCTTTCTCAAATTCTTGCATAAGTTCTTTGTTTGGAATTTTTAAATAACCATCATAATACGATAAAAATCCTAATACTATCATTGCTGAATAAATTTCTTTTTTTGTTCTAGGTGCTCTTTGTCCAGCTCTAAACTCTTCATTTATTGTTATATCAATTTCCTCTCCTGAAACCATTTCTATAACATCATCACAAATATCTAAAGTATTATATTTAAGATATTCTACTACTTCATCCATAGCTCCAGTATTAGTCCAATAGCTTTCACAATAATTATTTTTAAGTGCTTTTACTACAGAACGTGGATTGTAAATTCTTATGCCTGTAGCTGTTAAATAACCATTATACCAAGCTTCAACTTCCTCAAATCTTAACTTTCCATTTTTATTACAAAGTTCTAGTGTTTCATATTCTGTAAAACCAAAATACTCACCAAAGCTTCTGTCCTTCAAAAATGTATATTCATCAAACATATTAAGTGCTGAGCCACTTGAATATTTTTTTATTGGTAATACTCCTGTCATATAACAAAGAGATACATAGGGCTGATCCTTTAATAAATTTCTCAAAAACTCTAAAAACTCATTTTGATTTTCTACAAACATATTATTATTAAAAATATAATCCCATTCATCAAAGATAAAAATAAATTTTTCTTGTGTATCCATAAGCATGGAACTTATATTAAAATATTTATCTTCTTTAATATGAGTATATTTTTCTGTTATATCTCTAATAAGTTGTGTTCTAATCATATTTATATAGTCATCATAACTCTTCATGTTATCAGGTATTTCATTAAATGATATACTTATAACATTGTATTTATTAAGATTTTCCATATAACTTTCACTACTACTTATTTTAAGATTATCAAAAATTTCTTTTGACTTTACGGCTTTTGAATAATAAGCTCCAATCATACTTGCTATTGAAGATTTTCCAAACCTTCTTGGTCTTGTTATACATACATACTTATCAGAGGTATTTAATAATTGATTTAAACTATCTATAATTAAAGATTTATCTATAAAATATTTACTTCTATATAAATTTTTATAGTTTTCTAAAAGTACATTAGTGTTTAAATAGTTTGACATTTATATCACCTCACATCT
>OGIU01001317.1_pt1 | contig 11990 bp, 9 predicted proteins | sample 1571791 | NCBI WGS metagenome assembly OGIU01 (sample SAMEA2582104, study PRJEB24529) | metagenome | biome: Human gut stool | place: China | collected 2011
CCCTTGATTTTACTGGGTTTCTTCTAACTTGTCCCAATTATAACTCAAGCACCAAAAACAACCTTAGCAAGCACTGCCTGTGTCATGACACAGGCGAAATTTCCCACACTTTCCTATCGTCTGTGCGTGTGAATTTCCATAGGGAAGTGTCCCTAACCCTCTTTTATTTTTTCTTCGGTTTTCTTGTGGAATACCTTGACCTTTCCTGCCGCTTTTGCTACAATCTGCTGTGGGTGATTGCGCCCAAAACTGAATAAAACCTGAAACGAACTGTTGTAAAAATCGAACATTTTACAGCAGTTTTTTTGTACCCAAAAATGAGAAAGGAAGTGGCAGAAATGGCAAAGCGAAACCGCACCAATTCGGTGCAATTTTATCTCAGCGATGATGAGCAGTACATCCTCAACACCAAGTTCAAAGCATCCGGCATGAAGAGTATGTCTGCTTTCCTGCGCAAGCTGATCTTATATGGATATGTGTATGATGTCGATTACAGTTATCTGCGAAATTACAATACAGAACTGGGACGTATCAGCTCCAGTTTAAACCAGATCGCAAAGAGGGTAAACAGCACCGGAAACATTTATCAGGAGGACATAGACGAAGTAAAGGAGTTGATGAATGAGGTATGGCATACACAAAAATCCATGCTATCAAAGCAACCGTTGATAAAGCCATAGAGTATATCTGCAACCCGGACAAAACCGATGAACAAATCTATGTTTCGTCTTATGCGTGTGCGCCCGAAACTGCAGCAATTGACTTTAAATATACGCTTGACCATTGCAGGGAAAACAGTCCCAACAAAGCCTATCATCTGATACAGGCTTTTGCTCCGGGCGAGGTCGGTTATGAGGAAGCGCACCGCATCGGAAAGGAGCTTGCAGACAAGGTTTTAGAAGGAAAATATTCGTATGTTGTCACCACACATATTGATAAGGGGCATATACACAATCATATCATCTTTTGTGCGGCTGACAACATTGAATATAACAAATACCATGACTGCACACAGACCTACCACCGCATCCGCCACTTGAGTGATGATCTGTGCAAAGAACACAATCTTTCCGTCATCATTCCCGGCGGTGAACGTGGAAAAAAATACAAGGAATGGCAGTCTGAGCAGAATGGTTCAACCTGGAAAACACAGCTTCGGCGGGACATCAATTTTTGCATCAAGTCGGCTTCCACTTACGAAGAATTTCTGCTTCTGATGCGGGCAAAAGGTTACGAAATCAAAGGGGAAACTTTTGGAGAAGATGCTGCGAAATATATCTCTTTCCGACCTCTGGACAAGGAGCGTTTTGTGCGTGGCAGTGCTAGGTCTTTAGGGAAAGAATACACAAAGGAACGTATCCGGGAACGCATTGAAAAAAAGCGGGAACGAAAGGCAGTTATCCCGAAAAAGGATTACTCCACCCGCAGGCTCATTGACACCTCGGACGAGAAATTCCAGAACAGTCCCGGACTGCAACAGTGGGCGGCAATCGAGAATCTGAAAATCGCCGCACAAAGCTATAATGAAGCTGGTTCTCTCTCCGATTTGGAGCATAAGATTACTGTAAAAACCGAAGCGGGCAAGTCCGCCAAACAGAGCGTTGTGGAACTGGAACATCGCATGAAAGACCTTGCTGAAATCATCAAATATGCCGAGCAGTATAAAGAAAACCGCTCCTACCATATCGCCTACAAAAAGTCAAAAAATCCTGACGCATATTTCCGCAGATATGAGAGCCAGATCATCCTCTATGGTGGCGCAAGGCGTATGCTGGAGCAGGCAGGCATAAACTTAAAGGGCTTGAATGTCGATAAACTGAAAGCAGAGTATCAGGAACTGATGAAGCAGAAAAGTGAGCTGACTTCCACCTATAAGGATTGCGAAAAGGAAGTGCGTGAGCTGAAACGGAAACAGGAAAATCTCAATCAGTATCTTAGGAAAAATATGCCTACTACTCAAGACATAAAGAACAGGCAACAATCTCTATAAATTTGGTAGTATGTTAACCCATTTTATAGTATAATCAATTCACTACTTAACAAAGGAGCAATCTATTCATATGCTTACATTCATAGACGAAAGTGGATACCCTCGCCCTACAGATTCAACCAAGAATCCTATCCTGCTTGGTGTCTGTATCCATGAAAATGATATTAAACCGATCACAAATCAGATATACAAATTAAAAGATTCCATTTACGGAAAACAGGACGAAATAAAGTCTACAAAACTAATTCGTGAAGCAACTATTACTAAGAACCGTACAAATAATAAAGCGTATGTTGAAGGCATGGTGGACATCATTACCTCTTATGACGCTGCTATTTTTGCCATAATTATGGACAAGCCAGATGAACCAATTATTGTTCCGGAGCATCATCTTCCAAAGCAGTATTACCTTCTTTTAAAAAAGGTTGAGTTTTACTGTAATCATCATCACTATGGCAAAGCTATGATGATATTTGATGAGGTGCATGAGGATGCTGACCGAAAAATTGCTGAGGCAATTACAGGTTTTCTTTTCAAAACGAAGTTTGGGCGTTCTTTCCATCACATATTAGAAATGCCTTTGTTTGTCAGCTCTGCTGTAACTCCTGCAGTACAGTTCGCCGATATATTTGCTGGTATCGTGAGACATTATTACGAAAATGAGCTTGACCAAAAAGAACCAGGAACAGAATTTCAGGAATGGCTTGTAGAGCTTTTCACCAAACTACATTATCTTACGGAAAATAACTTCATCCCCAAATCACATTATCTAGAATATGGCTTTCAGAAAATGGGCAAAAACTTCTCCTATCCTGTAGGCGAGAAATTTACTACTTCTGATAATGATGAAAGCCTTCTAAGTGAAGAATTTTCTAATGATTTATCTGAATAATTTTTTGTTTGACTTCATACAAATATGGTGTATAATATTACTAGAGTCATATGTTGTTCCGTCCTGGAGCTGCGTAGGACTCGTAATATTAACAAAAGTGTCGCACTTGCAGTTTAGCAGGTGCGATTTTTTACACAAAGAAAAGACAGTAGGAGAGCCTACTGTCTTTTAGCCTCGAGAGTTCTATATACACTAACATTTCTCTTCGAGAATATTCTCTTGTAATAAATACTTTTCTCCTTCCAATTTAAAAAATACAAATTTCTTATAATCTTCTGGATAAGTATCAATGCCAGTTGTTAAAATGATTTGAAACGGACATTTGTTTTCATAATTATATTTATCTGCCTCTGTCAGTAATGCAATATTCTTTATTAAATTATCTTTGTCTATTCCCTCCTTGTTAGGTGTATCAATCATCAGAAAGCGAGGAAAATTTATGTCATTCTTCAAACTCTCAATTAATAGTGTTAAGAAATACATTAATCGTTTGGGAACTGACGCACTACGTTCACGATATTGCCCCATATTAATATGTGGCAAATAGTCTTCTCCTATATACGCAGAATAACACTGTCCGTCAGCACGTTGCATTAAATCTGAATATATTTCATCAAAATCTTTTTTCTTATTCAGCATATCTTCCTTAGCACTATTAAGAAACACATCTACTTTTATCTTCAATGATTCAACCTGATTTCTTAAACTTGTCACCTCTGAAACGAGTGTGTCACGTTTCTTTGCTAATTCTTCTGCTTGTTGTAATTCTGAGATTCTTGCATTTAGTTCTCGCTCGCGTTCGTCTAATTGCCTTACATATGCTGAATTGTAATTTGAAGTAACATCCTTTGATAAATCAGCAATATATTTTTTTATTCTTTCAATTTCTTTTTCATCCTTTTCAATATTAGAATGAATATTTTTCATTCTTCCATTCTTTCGCTCTAATAAATCATTCATAGATTGAATAGATTTTTTTCTAACTTTCAATATATCTAAATACTCCTCATCTGTATAGAAAAATTTTTCATACTGTTCTTCTAAAATATCACTTCCACAGATACACTTTCCTTTTTTTCTCTCTACTTCTCTCAAACAGTAAGGACACGTATTTGGAGTAAATAACTTTAACTTCTTATTGACCAACCGTATCTTTTCTATTTCTGCCAATTCTTTTTCTGCTTCATCAATTAAATATACTATTTTATCAATAGATTGATTTGTCAATACTTTTGCTTTTTCCCAATAATCTTGATCTCTTTGTATAGAAATAAGTAATGCTTTCTGTTGATTGATTAATTGCCAAACCTCATCAGCATTACTTTCTTCATTCATAACGAGATTGCGCTCAAGTTGCACTTTTTCAACCATTTCATGATTTTCTGCTATCATTTTTTTAATATGTACAACATTTTCCAAATCATAATCTAAAATTTCTCCTAAAAAATCATCATAACTATTCATAACAGCCTGAGCTTTTTCAAATTCTTTTAACTTTAACTTATATTGTCCTAATGTATAATAGTAATCATTATAGGTCTTTCCAAGCAATACTTCAAAAATTGCTTTTCTAATCTCTAAAGAATCAGATAAAAAATTGGAATTATCCGCTTCTTTATATATTTTATCTACCTCTGTTGCTTGATCATGATAAATTAATCGTAATAAATCGGTAAAATTTAATTTGAAATTTTTTGTTCCTTGGACAATGTCAAAAACATCAATATCTAATTTACTTAATATCCAGTCAGAAAAAACAATTGTAGACTCATCACTTTGTTTTCTATACACACATGTTTGAATCACTTCTTCATCTTCCCCTACAATAAATATTAAGTTATCACCTATATATCTAGTCAATTCATATTCTTTACCATTAATTTCAATTAACAGTTCTACGTAATTATTTTTATCATTGCATATTTCATTATGCTTGTTACTTACGTTATCATCATGTTTATTAAAAGATTGTACCCTTCCTCCAAAACCATAATAAATTAAATTCATAAATGTGCTTTTACCATGCCCATTTACTCCCTCCATTATCACTAATCCATCATTCAGATAGGGTGACTCAAAACTATATTTTTCTCCACTATAGACAACTCTTCTAACAGCTAATCTTCCCATTTTGTCACCTCATTATATCCGAATACTTTTTCTTGCAACGTACTTAGTTTTAAACTTCTAATTCTTGGCAATAATTTTTTTATAGTCAAGCATCGACTAATATCTTCTTCTAATAGACCCGTTTCTATTAAACTTCTAAGTTTATCATTTATTTTTAAAAGAATATCAATATTACTATTCTTTGGGTTTTTCCTCATTTCTATCATATCTTGCTTTTCCAAGAAAAATAAAACTCTCTTTATTACGGATACATTTAGCTTGGAATCACAAAAAATTTTAATTGATTTCTCATTATCAAAGATATTATCCTCTTTTTGATTTATTAATTTTTCTAAAAACTCTGTATTTTCTTGACTTTTCACAAACTCAAATATTATTCCTAATTTTCTATAATCTTCAAATGGCTTTATATCACAATCTAATGCCTTTAAAATAGAAAGAAGTTTAATAGTGATAAAATAGTAATCCTCTTCAAGAATAAACATCATTCTCTTTTTACTATTCATCTACTTTCCTCCCTTCATCAAAAGCCAAATAACATTCTTGAAACAACAAAATAATCGTTTTTCTAACCATATCTTGATCTTCAAAAGGCATACTATATGTTTTTGCCTTATCTTGAATAACTTTTTCCGCTTCGAGCGTAAGATTTTCAAGAAATTGTTCTATTTCAAATTGTGTTAAAGTACCATTATGCTCCTTTAAAAATCTACTTATAAGTTTTCTACAAGTTTTATACACTCTGTAATTATAAGCTTTTACCTGTCTGTGATTCTGATGATGGCTTTGTTCATAAGCTCCATCAATATATTCATCTACTAATTCCTCTAATGAATCTTTTTCATATTCAGCGCATACACTCAAAAACTTTTCACCTATATTTCTCACATCACTACATTCAATTTCATCCCATTTTTCATGCATTGGATCTAGCTTTTCTTCCACCCTTGCTTCTTGTGCAAATTCTAAAAATAAAATTTTAACCTCTGATACATGCACGATACTATGCAAGAAATCTTTTTCAAATTTCCGAGACTCTATCATATCCAAAATTTTAGCTGTAATTACCTCTGCATACTTTTTATTCACATCAAAATGCACACATAATTGTTCAACTAAATTATCAATACTTTTTCTTACCGCTATTTCATCTGCTTCACCAAAATTCCATTCAATCAATCCAAAAAATTTCTTCCACTTTTCAACAGTCATAGTGTCTAATATTTTTTGAATTTTTTCCATATCTTCTGGAGTCTTTACATGCTTACTATGTTGTTCTATATAATACGCCTTAAAAATAGGTAATACAAATGGAAACGCTTCATCATATCTTTTTTCACTTAATAACTGAAGCAATGGTTCATCTGGAAAAGTCACTTCTTTATCTTTAAAAACACCTGCTTTATTTTCTTTTTTAAATTTAACATTTGTGTAAAAAACAAACTGAATACTTTCAGACATTTCAACAGTTCCAAGCCAAGTATCAAAAAAAATCCTCAACGAATTTTTTATCTCATGACTATTCATTGAAAAATCTACTGAATATGACTTATTCTGTTCTGCTGTATACTTTACAACTTCTCCTTGCCAATTTCCTTCTAAAACATCGTCAACATGTTCTATCATGCAATAAAGCGCTTTCTTTTCTTGTAAGACAGCTTTTAATAGCCGTTCTGCCGCACGAACTTTTTGAAGTCCTATTCCTTTAATACTCGCATCTGCATTTGTATTTATTTGATTCGATTGAAGTACCTCGCTAATCATTTTTACCACCTGTATGCACGCATAATTTGTAAACACAAAAATACACATTAAATATACCACAATATCACTAAAATAGGAAGCATTACTATAGAGTCTTCACCTTCAAGCAATACTTCCATTTTTAATTTTTCTTTACTCAATCACTTTCAACGAAACATCTTCAAATTCCTCATCAGTCATGTTTTGGAGCTTACCTAACACCTGCTCTCCAAGCTCCTCCATGTCGCTGTCCTTTATGTGCGGCATTACCTGTCTGATTTGCCCAATCATATCCGTCCTATCATGTGTCTCAAACACGCACATGAAATTGATTTCTTCTACTGTGAATTTACTCATCTTCTTACATCTCCCTCTGTGACTTTTTCTCGGTTTCCTTTTCCGGTGAAGTACGTTCCGCCTTATCCCTCTGCTCTATGACTGCCTTTTTCTCCGCCAGCTTCTCCTTAATGGAAATTCTACCTTTTGTCTGCTCCTTTTCCTTTTTCTCGGCTCCGTTGTTTAAGACATTATCAATCATGTTGTAATTCTGTTCTTCAAGCTCCTCAATCTTTGCAAGCGGCTTGTATTCTGCCAGCTTGTCAAGCAGCTTCTTTGCCCTTCTCGCTGTCTGAACCGCTTCGCTGTCATCAATTTTCCACACCCTCTCCGCAAATGTCCGTAACGCCCTCTCTGATGCCTTCTGAAATGACCGCATTGAGAAAGTCATTCAGATACCCGGTATTTCCATTTCTGATGTCCTCAGTGATGTTGGCAACCTGTGCTTCCCTGTCCTCAACCGTATCCTGATACTGATAGGTGTCATAATCATAGGAAAGCTGGTCTATCTGAGAAGCAAGGATAGCCGCCTGCCACTTTTCCAGTGAACCACGCACCTCAATGTCCGGTAACTTGTCAATCAGCTCCGCTATGACCTCGATTGCTTTCGGATCATCTGTTATATCCGGTACATAATCCAAGACCTCTAAGTCAATGACCTTGCCGGAGAGAATATCCATTTCCACATCCTCATAACGCTCGGTTCCCTCGGTATGTATGTTAATGCCGATGCTCGGAATCCCGTTCATGCGCTCCGGCGGTATGCTTTTCCACACAGCGATTGCTTCCTCCACGCTTGCGATATTCTCATGTAACTCTCCTAGACTGTGAAATTCGCCACACTCTGCAACCGTTAAGGTAACGGTTTTCTCCGGTATGGCTTTCACCACAGACGCTTTCTGCATTGCCTGTTTCTCTGCAAGATAAGTTTCCACCTCTGGCAGATAAGTCTCCAGTGTTCCAGTCCGCCCCTCTGTGATTGGGTTAATATCCACCTTGATTCCCGCAATGTAAATGCTGTCCTCATGGAGCATATTGAACAAATCATCCTCCCTGGTCGAGCCGGTGTATTCCACCACCACATCCAAGTCCGAATTCTCCTGTTCCATGCCCCTGCAACGGCTTCCGGCTACCACTACATCCACGATTTTCGCATCCAGACCGTATTCATCAATCTGCGACTGCACATAAGCATACACTGTTTTTTCAATATCTTCCGCACTCTGTCCGTCCAGACTGTAAAACAGTTCTTCTGTCCTTGCCCGGAAATCTGCAACCACATCCGAATTATTTTCGATAATTTGTGCCTGCCGTGCTGCCAAATCTGCCTGTTCCACTTCCTCGGCTTTCTCCGAAAGTTCCACAAAATCAACAATCTCTGCTTCGGAACCTGCATACACTTCACCCTGCAAATATTCGTCACGATAATACTGCTCTGTAACCGATGAAAACCTCGGTTCTTTCAAATCCGCAATTACCATATCCATTGCACGCTGAATCGTAATATCCGGATTGTCATAGACACCGCCATCCAGCAAATGATACTGCTCATCCAGAATGGAATAATCGTATCCCTCATCACATTCGTGCATCAGGATATAACGGTCTGCGATATGTACCGCAAGCTCTGTCTGTATTTCGTTCTCCTTGCCTTCCAATGTCAGCATAAATTTCGGCAGTTCCGTAAATCCAAAAGAATCAACAAAGTGTGCGCTGTTCTCGCCATCCTCATGCAATACTACAATGTCGCTGACTGAAAGCGAATGAGCCTTATAATCTGCCGGATGGTCAATATTGAACTTTGTATAGATTGCTTCCAGTGTTTCCGATTGCGTCCGTCCCTGCAATTCTGACAATTCGCCCAAATACACCAGTTTATAATTTTCCGGCAATACCGCATCAAAATTGTCTTTGGTTATTCCCATACGCTTCAGGCTTTCCGTTCCCTCAAAGCGGAACTTGTCCAGTTCGGGATTATCCTTTAACTGGTAAATACCGTATTTATCGGTATTTCCATATAAAAGCAGTGCTTCCCTGTTGGAATTACTCTCTGTAAGTTCTTCCTGCATCATGAGAAGTTTCCGTTCATTCTGCCAGTCCCCTTTTTCTATTCCGCACATTCCATCATGCTCTAAAATCTGTTTTCTATCAGCTACAGTACTCTCGGAACCATCCGTATGCAAAAGATACACAGGCAAGTCATGGTCAAATAGTTCCAATGCCCTTTCCTGTGTTAGTGGAAGCATTTCAATCCATGTATAGCCATACTCCTGCATTTCAGATATTCCGACCATGCTATCCGGCAGTGCGTCGATTTCTGCCTGTGCATCAAACATTGCTAATGCAACATCCTGATTTCCATCCACTTCCTGTGCATAGATATGTTCTGCAAGCTCCCTGGTTTTTTCAATGTTCCCCAGCTTGTAGGCATAATTTACAATCAAATTTCTTTCAGCCTCGGAAAAGGCAGGCTGTCTATGTTCCAATCGGTTAATGATATGCTCTGCATGTTGCATGACAGACAGTTCCTCCACATCCGTCAGACCTGCATCAAAATCGTATTCATAATCCCAAAAATCCGGCATATTTCCATTTAATCCCTTACTACTGGACGCAAGTAACGTGATTTTCGCTCCCTGCTTTTCCATATATGAAAGGTAATTGCCATCCCATTCATTTTCATAAAGAGAAGCCATATCTTTAAGAATTTTCCCGACATCTTCCCTCGATATATTTGTGATTTTCAAGACCTCCCATTCGCTTTCAAAGACGGAAGCGAACTTAACAACCACATCATCGGCATTGATCGGCTCCATTGCCTTATCATAGATCGCCTTTCTCTCCTTCATATCAATCAGCTCATCTGTATCTGTGTTATAACGCACATCCAGATGATACTCTCCGTACTCTCTGGAATCCTGATTGCCGATTTCCGTTGTCCATGCACCCCTGCTTTCCAAATATGCCTGTATGCTCAACTTGTCATCGTCTGTCATTTCTGACAATGCCTGCATCAGTTCCGTTCTGTCCATGCCATATACATCAAGCAGACTGAACTCTGAAAGGTCAGTATTCTGTATGAGGAGAATACTTTCCTTTGTCTGTTCCTGTGATACTTCCCTGTTCCTTTGTAATTCCTGTAATTGTTCCTCTATCCCGGTAATCAACTCCGAAGCTGTCCTCCGTATCGTATCCATGGAAGCTCTCAGTTCCTTGGTATCTCTGCCACTGCTCCATCCGGCAATATATCCAAAGGAATAATCGGAAGTGTCCACTCCAAAATGCTGACATACTGTATAAGCTATGCTCTCAGCTTCCACTTCTTTGGTATTGCGGTCTTTTTTCATCTGCTCATCTTGCTCCACTTCCTTGCTGTGCAGCTTGGAGTGAGCCACCTCATGGATCATGGTCTTTAAGGTCTGGCCCTCGCTCATGTTTTCCTGCACCGCAATCCGCTTTGCTTCCCTGTCATAGTAGCCTTTGGAATCTCCGGCTATCTCCTCCAGTTCAATCGGTACTGGTGAAATGGCTTCTACTGCACGAATCATATCCTGATACCCTTCCACATCTGAAAGAAGCTCCTTTGCCGCAAGTTCCGGTATCGGCTTTCCGTCTGTCTGCGCCACATCAAAAACGGATACTGCCCGGAATGCCGGAATTGTTATCTCGACTTCTTCTTTCTGCGGATTTCCGTCCTTATCAAGTAAAAGTTCTTGTGTGACCGGATCAATCTTGTCCCTCTCCTCTTTGATTTTATAGGGTGCCGGGGCAAGGATACGAATACCCTTTTCCCCCTTCTTAACGTGCCTGTCAAAATTCTTCTGCCAAGCCTTGAATCCGGCCACTAACGTAGCGTCTGGCTTTTGCATCGCAATTAACATAGTATTGTTAAAGCTGTAATTATGGAATTTTGACATGGTATTCAGATAAGTCTTGTACTTCTCGCTTTCAAAAAGCTCCTTGATACCCTGCTCTAGCTTCTCCGTTATTTCCTGTACTTTCTGTTTTTCTGTTTTAGATTCTGCCATAGTATTTCCTTGTATGATAATTAGGAAGTTAATTATCACATATTTCCTTTCTTTTAATATCGTGGTTCAATACAATTCAGATACTATGGACTTTTGATTTGTTTTCTGTAGCTTGACTACTCAACTGGAGTGTATTGCCACTACCTTTATCTGAATTGTTTATTAGCTGGATGTTGCCGGAGTGTTTTTCACTCAGAGTACTTATTTCTATCAAGTCTACGATGATAATCGTTGGTGGACATCATGGTATCAGACTTTAGGAAAGGGAGGTACAACCTCATGAAAATTTACGTAGGCATTGATATTGCCAAACTTAATCATTTCGCCGCTGCGATTTCTTCCGACGGTGAAATAATCATTGAGCCGTTCAAATTCTCAAATGACGCTGATGGCTTCCAACTGCTGGTCTCTAAACTCGAATCATTCGATAAGAACAGCCTCATCATCGGTCTTGAGTCAACGGCACACTACGGTGACAACCTTGTTCGATTCCTTGTTACTGAGCTTTACCAAGTGTGTGTGTTGAACCCCATCAAAACCTGTCAAATGCGAAAAAATAACGTTCGCAAAACTAAGACAGATAAGGTCGACACTTACGTGATTGCTAAAACTCTTATGATGCAGGACAACCTCAGATTCGTCAGCTTCTTCGATCTCGATATGATGGATCTTAAGGCATTGGGACGTTTCCGTCAGAAAACCATAAAGCAACGTACCCGATTGAAAATTCAACTGACAACCTATGTTGATCAGGTCTTTCCGGAGATTCAATACTTTTTCAAATCCGGTCTGCATCAACACGCTGTCTATGCTTTATTAAAAGAAGCACCTTCTCCAAAAGAGATTGCTTCCATGCATATGACTCATCTGG
>OGIU01001318.1_pt1 | contig 11984 bp, 7 predicted proteins | sample 1571791 | NCBI WGS metagenome assembly OGIU01 (sample SAMEA2582104, study PRJEB24529) | metagenome | biome: Human gut stool | place: China | collected 2011
CCACTTTCGAGAATCTGGTACAGGCTACAGATACACTGATGTATTATGCGTCGAAACGCAAAGAGTTGTCCGGCTTGTCTTCTTCATTGCAGGCGGATATTCCTCAGCTTTACTTCGATGTGGATCGGGACAAGGTGAAACTTGCAGGAGTGCCGTTGGCAGATGTATTTTCTACCATGAAGGCATACACCGGTTCGGTATATGTGAACGACTTCAATATGTTCAATCGTATTTATCGCGTGTATATCCAGGCAGAAGCTCCTTACAGGGAACACAAGGAAAACATCAACCTGTTCTTTGTGCGTGGGGCGGATAATGCAATGATACCGTTGACCTCACTGGGTACTACTTCGTACACCACCGGTCCGGGCAGCATCAAGCGTTTCAATATGTTCAACAGTTCCGTGATCCGTGGCGAGGCTGCCGATGGATATAGTTCGGGACAAGCAATGGAAATCATTGAACAGATAGCCCGCGAACATCTTCCCGATAACATCGGCGTGGAATGGAGCGGACTCTCCTATCAGGAAAAACAGGCAGGCGGACAAACGGGTATGGTGCTGGCACTGGTATTCATGTTTGTATTCCTGTTCCTTGCCGCACTTTATGAAAGTTGGATGGTTCCTGTGGCGGTATTGCTTTCATTGCCCGTGGCCGCACTGGGTGCATATCTGGGCGTATGGGGATGCGGACTGGAGAATGATGTGTATTTCCAAATCGGATTGGTAATGCTGGTGGGATTGGCAGCCAAGAATGCAATTCTGATTGTTGAATTTGCAAAGGAACAGGTAGATAAAGGAGTAGATGTGGTGCAAGCTGCCTTGCATGCCTCTCAGCTTCGTTTCCGTCCTATCCTGATGACTTCGTTGGCGTTCATCCTGGGTATGTTGCCTATGGTTATTGCCACAGGACCGGGTTCTGCCAGCCGTCAGGCTATCGGTACAGGAGTGTTCTTTGGAATGATCTTTGCTGTGACAATAGGCATTTTGTTAGTACCTTTCTTCTTCGTATTGATTTATAAGATGAAAGCGAAAATGAACCATCGTAGGGGCAAATTAAATCCGCCCGAATGCAACATAAAACCAGATCCGTTTTCTAAAAACGATAACGATTAAAAAGATAAAAGAAATGATGAAACGTACATTATTATATATAGCCGTATTGGGAAGTGCCTTATTAAGTTCTTGCCAGCTTGGTAAACACTATACCCGTCCCGACCTGCATCTGCCTCAACAATTGGATACCATTCAGCATCAGGACACCCTTTCCATTGCCGATATGCAATGGTGGGAAATCTATACGGATACCACCCTGCAATCACTGATAGAAAAGACATTGACCCACAACAAGGACATGCTGATAGCTGCCGCTCGCGTAAAAGAACTGGCCGCTATGAAACGCATTGACTTTGCCAACCTTTTCCCACAACTGAACGGCAGTGCCTATGCCCAAAAGGAAGGAAGCAACTATGGTGGAGACAATTACAAGAACGACCCGGAGCTGGGTGCCAAACTAACCGTAACCTGGGAACTGGACTTATGGGGCAACCTGCGGTGGGCAAAAGACAAAAGCGTAGCACAATTCCTGGGCAGCATAGAAGCACAGCGCGCACTAAAAATGAGTATCATATCCGAAGTAGCACAAGCTTATTTTGAACTGGTAGCCATGGATAATGAACTCGCCATTGTCCGCCAGACACTGAATGCGCGTAAGGAAGGGGTACGATTGGCAAAACTTCGTTTTGAAGGCGGATTGACCTCAGAAACGTCCTACCAACAGGCACAAGTGGAGTATGCGCGTACTGCTACTCTTGTCCCTGAGTTAGAAAGAAAAATCTCATTGAAAGAGAATGATATTGCCTTTTTGGCAGGTGAATATCCGCATCGCATAGAGCGCTCCATCCTGCCCGAAGAAGTAAAGCTGCCGGAAACACTTCCCGTAGGTCTGCCTTCCACCTTGCTGGAACGCCGCCCCGATGTGCGCCAGGCAGAACAGAAGTTGATAGCAGCCAATGCCTCCGTAGGACTTGCCTATACCAACATGTTTCCCCGTCTGAGCCTGACGGCACAATACGGATTGGAAAGTGAAGAATTCTCTAACTTCTTCAAATCACCGATTCATTTTATCAGTGGCAACCTGCTCACTCCCCTCTTTGCCATGGGGAAAAACAGGGCTATGCTAAAAGCCAAAAAGGCAGCTTACGAACAGGAATGTTACAGCTATGAAAAGTCTGTACTGACAGCCTTTAAGGAGGCTCGCAATGCCATTGTCGATTTTAATAAGATAAAGGATATTTATGAATCGCGTCTGCAACTGGAACATTCGTCCAAGGCAACAATGGAACTGGCTCAGTTGCAATATATCAATGGGGTAATTGGTTATCTGGATGTGCTGGATGCACAACGTAGTTATTTCGATGCACAGATAGGGCTAAGTAATGCGGTAAGGGATAAGCAGATTACATTGGTAAGGTTGTATAAGGCACTGGGGGGAGGATGGTAAAAACATTTCATGACCTTCCTGCTACGAAAAACGTATCTCATTCAATTCAAATACTTATTTAATAGAGCGAGTGTCAAAAAGTCGAATTGGACTTTTGACACTCGCTTTATTTTTTCCCGACAATGGCTATTCCTTACCTATAAAAAGATAACAGAAATTCTTAGAGTACATAAATAATTCCAGTACGTCATACATCAAAAAAGGACCTCTAAATCTATGTATTGTATGGAAACAAGATTTATTTATACCATCCTATTTATCTGTACTATCTTTACTGCATCAGCAGGAGATATCTATGTATCTCCCCATGGCAATGATAAAGCCGCGGGTACTTATCACGCTCCCCTACAAACATTGGAACAAGCCATCAAGCAGGCCCGTGAATGGAGACGATTGCAATCTCCGGAAATAAAGGGAGGGATCAATATCATACTGGAAGAAGGTACATACCTGTCCTATAAAACTATATTTATACGGCCCGAAGATAGTGGAACTCCAGATTCACCGACCACTATCAGCGCCACGCCCGGCAGCCGCGTAGTAATAAGTGGAGGAATACCGATCAAGCACTGGAAACAGGGCTGTGAAGACAATAGAATACCACAAGAACTAAGACACAAGATATGGGTGGCAGAAGCCCCACACATCGGAAACAGAATACTGGAAGCCCGACAAATGTGGATAAACGGAACGAAAGCACAACGAGCATCCCAATTTCCCGACGGAGTAATGGAACGAATGATTGACTTCAACCCGGCAGAGGAAACAATGACCATCCCCACTCCACAAATACCCAATATAGAATCTGCCTCACAATTAGAAATGATTGTACACCAACGTTGGGCAATTGCCATTCTGAGGGTAAAAGAAATGACTATTAAAGGAAAGCAGACCATCGTTCGTTTCCATCAGCCTGAAAGTCAGTTGGAGTTTTCCCATCCGTGGCCCCAACCCGTCATTAACGGAGAGAAAGGAAATTCTTCCTTCTGCCTGGTCAACGCTTTGCAACTATTGGATCAACCCGGAGAATGGTATCAGGATTATCCCTCCGGACGCATCTATTACTATCCGCATCCCGAGGAAGATATGACAAAAGCGGAAGTCATTATCCCTGCTTTAGAAACTCTGATGGCAATAAACGGAACATTGGAGCGCCCTGTAAAGCATATCAGTTTCAAAAATATATCTTTTGAGCATACATCATGGATGCGTCCTTCCTATCAGGGACATGTAACATTACAAGGAGGTTTCCATCTGTTGGATGCTTATAAATTGCACGAACCGGGTCTGCCCGAAAAAGCGGAGTTGGAGAACCAAGCCTGGATTGCCCGCCCCGAAGCCGCTATCCGGGTGATATGCGGTCACAATATCAATTTCAATCATTGTACATTCCAACACTTGGCAGCTACGGGAGTAGACTATGAACGTGCCACATCGGCTTCAACTATCGAGAGTTGCCATTTTACGGATATCGGCGGGACAGCATTACTGGTTGGAACTTTTCCGGATGGAGGATTCGAAACACACATACCTTACAAACCATTCCATAAAGGAGACTTATGTACCGATATCACCATACAGAATAATCTGATCAATGAAGTAACAAACGAAGATTGGGGATGCGTAGGCATTGGTGCCGGATATGTAAAAAACATCCGGATCATACACAATGAAGTATGCCATGTCAATTATTCAGGAATCTGTGTAGGCTGGGGATGGACCTCACTGGAAAGCGGAATGAGTGGCAACCGCATTGAGGCCAATTATGTACACCACTTTGCCCGCAGGCTCTATGATGCAGGCGGACTTTATACACTTTCCAATCAACCCGGATCAGTAATGCGCAACAACAGAATAGAATACCTGACGGATGCGCCTTATGCAACAAACGACCGTGCCTTCTATATTTATTTTGACGAGGCGACCAACGGATACACCGTAGAAAACAACTGGTGCCCATCCGAGCGTTTTGACTCAAACCGTCCGGGACCTGACAATATATGGAGAAATAATGGTCCGCAAGTAAATGAAAACATCAAACAGAAAGCAGGCAGATTAAAATGAAATTACCAGAACAATTATAACAACATATAAAAATGAAACCAACTAATTACCATCTATTTGATTTTCTGGACTTTGATCCCGACTTATCAAGAGACGAATCATTATGGAAAGCATGCAAGCCCACCGCAGTCTATGAGAAAAATGGAGATATCTGTATCACCGTGCCTTTTCAAAAGCAAGTGTTATCCAATGATATGACAGCCGATACGAGTGTGCCCCGTGAAGAATACACTTTAATTATCCGCCAATATGAGCCCCATATAACCCGACTCTTTATAGGGTTCGGTGAACAGAATATAACGGATGAATCGGAAATGCTTCAATTCAGCAAGCGCATAAAGAAACAAGCCCTACAAGTAGAAGAAAAAGAAGGGGAATGGATTATATCGACCATAGATGGAATTCGCCGTGCTATCATAAATACCCAACCTCCTGTACTCGATCGTTGGAGTGAGCTCCTACCCGATCCGCAGGAAACGTTTGACCTGCGCCTTTACCCCGATGGTAAACGGGAAATCCGTCTGGCAGCTTATGATCATTTCTCACCACCCCGTTATGATGCCCTTCCATTGGCATTCTGCAAACGGAACGGAACGAAAGAACGTGCCACTCTCTCGTTTGAATCAAAACCGGACGAATGCTTTGCCGGAACAGGAGAGCGTTTCGCCAAGATGGATTTAAGCGGGCAAACTTTCTTCCTGAAGAATCAGGACGGACAGGGAGTAAACAACCGTCGTACCTATAAAAACATTCCATTCTATCTATCCAGCCGGATGTATGGTACCTTCTATCACACCTGTGCCCACAGTAAACTTTCGCTGGCAGGGCAATCCACCCGTTCGGTGCAATTCCTGAGCGACCAAGCCATGCTGGACACCTTCATCATAGCAGGAAACTCGATGGAAGAAATTCTCCGTGGTTATCGCGACCTGACCGGATACCCCTCTATGCCCCCTCTCTGGAGTTTCGGCATATGGATGAGCCGCATGACTTACTTCAGTGCAGAGGAAGTAAATGAAATATGTGACCGTATGCGCACCGAACATTATCCCTGCGACGTGATCCACCTGGATACCGGATGGTTCAAGACCGACTGGCTATGTGAATGGAAATTCAATGAAGAACGCTTCCCCGATCCGAAAGGATTTATTCAGGAGCTTAAACAGAAAGGTTATCGCGTATCTTTGTGGCAACTCCCCTATGTTGCCGAAAATGCCGAACAGATAAATGAAGCACGCGAAAATGATTATATCGCCCCTCTTACTAAACAACAAGATTCGGAAGGTTCAAACTTCTCTGCACTGGATTATGCAGGAACCATCGACTTTACCTATCCCAAAGCAACCGAATGGTATAAAGGACTACTGAAACAACTGCTTGACATGGGCGTAACCTGCATCAAAACTGATTTCGGAGAAAACATCCACATGGATGCACTATATAAAGGTATGAAGCCCGAGCTATTGAATAATCTTTATGCTTTGCTTTATCAGAAAGCTGCTTATGAAATTACGAAAGATGTGACCGGTGACGGTATAGTATGGGCACGCTCGGCATGGGCGGGCTGCCAGCGCTACCCCTTGCACTGGGGAGGCGATTCATGCAGCTCATGGGATGGCATGGCAGGTTCATTAAAAGGCGGACTGCATTTCGGATTATCAGGATTTGCTTTCTGGAGCCACGATGTTCCGGGATTCCACACACTACCCAATTTTATGAACTCAGTAGTAGCGGACGATGTATATATGCGTTGGACACAATTTGGCGTATTCTCTTCACATATTCGCTATCACGGGACAAATAAACGTGAACCGTGGCATTATCCGGCTATTGCCCCTATGGTAAAAAGATGGTGGAAGCTGCGTTATATGCTTATACCTTATATTATAGAACAAAGCCAAAAAGCCATCTCAAGTGGCGCCCCTCTCCTACAGGCCCTCATTTTCCATCATCCCGAGGATAAGCTCTGCTGGCACATAGATGATGAATACTATTTTGGAGATGATTTTCTGGTAGCCCCGGTCATGAACAGTGAAAACCGCCGTGACGTATATTTGCCCGAAAGCAAGTGGGTGAACTTCTTTACCGGGGAACGCCTGGAAGGAGGACGCTGGTTGAAAGCTCTGGATGTTCCTTTGGACGAAATGCCCGTATATGTACGCCAAGGAGCAGCGATTCCCGTTTATCCCGAAGAAGTGGAATGCACAGATGAAATGGATTTAAGCAAAAGCACCGCTTTGCATATAGATGATAATTTTAAAGGAATATTTAAAAACTGAAGATATGAAAACCTGGAAAACAAATTTAGAAGAAACCAAGCAACGCTATATAGACTGGTGGAACCATAAAGGAATTATTCTCAATATGTGGGAACACTTTCAGGAAGGAGTCACTCCACACGCAGAAGTCACCCCGCCGGCTCCGGCAAAAGACTTAAATCAGAAATGGTTCGACCCGCAATGGCGTGCCGAGTATCTGGACTGGTATGTGGCACACAGCAGCTTGATGGCAGATATTCTTCCGGTGGCAAATACACAACTAGGCCCCGGATCATTGGCTGCCATCTTTGGCGGTGTATTTGAAGGAGGCGAAGATACGATCTGGATTCATCCTGATCCCGACTTCAATGATGAAATTATGTTCAATCCCGAACATCCCAACTGGATATTACACAAGGAATTGCTAAAAGCCTGCAAAGCAAAAGCAAATGGTCATTACTACATAGGTATGCCCGACCTGATGGAAGGTTTGGACGTACTGGCAGCCCTGAAAGGTACGGATAAAGTTTTACTGGATACTGTGATGCAGCCCGAAGTACTGGAACAGCAGATGCAACAAATCAACGATATCTACTTCAAAGTATTCGATGAGCTATATGATATTATACGCGAAGGCGACGAAATGGCTTTTTGCTACTTCTCATCATGGGCACCGGGCAAAATGAGCAAATTGCAAAGCGACATATCTACAATGATCAGCCAAGATGACTATCGACGCTTTGTGCAACCGTTTATCCGTGAGCAATGCCAGAAAATAGACTATACACTATATCATCTGGATGGCGTAGGAGCCATGCACCACCTACCCGCCCTGCTGGAAATAAAAGAACTGGATGCTATTCAATGGACTCCCGGAGTGGGCGAACCGCAAGGAGGTTCACCTAAATGGTATGACTTGTACAAAAAGATACTGGCTGGTGGAAAAAGCATTATGGCGTGCTGGGTGACACTGGACGAACTGAAACCACTACTGGATAATATCGGTGCCGACGGCGTGCATCTTGAAATGGACTTCCACAATGAAAAAGAAGTGGAACAAGCAATGCGCATCGTAGAAGAATATACTTCTTCCACGCCTACAGTTTCAAAAGACAAAGAATCAAAAGAAACAGTAGCCGAAACGCATCGGGAAACAATCGAAGTAAAAACTCCGGAAGCTGTTGAGAAAGAAACATTGAAGCCTTTGTTCAATGCTATTGTAGACGGTAAACTGGAACCCGCTGTTGAAGTTACCAAGAAAGCAATAGCCGAAGGCATTCAGCCACAAGAAATTATCAACAGTTATATGATAAAGGCAATGGGTGAAATAGGCCAACGTTTTCAAGATGGAAAAGCCTTTGTCCCCCAATTACTGATGGCAGGCCGTGCCATGAAAGGAGCTTTGGAACTTTTGAAACCATTGTTGCAAGGCAGTGCATCAACCACCATAGGCAAAGTAGTGATAGGAACAGTGAAAGGTGACCTGCACGATATAGGCAAGAACCTGGTAGCCTCCATGTTGGAAGGTTGTGGATTTGAAGTTATCAACATCGGCATAGACGTGTCATGCGATACATTTGTGGAAGAAGTAAAGAAAAACAATGCAGATATCCTATGCATGAGTGCCTTGCTGACTACTACCATGACTTATATGCAAGATGTAATCAAAGCATTGGAAAGTGCCGGCATACGCGATAAAGTAAAAGTAATGATCGGCGGCGCTCCGGTCAGTCAGGGATTTGCAGATGAAATAGGTGCCGACGGCTATAGCGACAATGCTAATACGGCAGTGGCGGTAGCCAAGGAACTGATGGGACTTTGCAAATAACCGATACATTTAATCTTTAATCTGATACATAATGATGCACGCTAAATTCTTAGACACATTAGATTGGGGTATTCTCATTGCCTACTTTCTAATCCTTATAGGTATTGGTATATGGGCCAGCATGAAACGGAAAAAAGGCAGCAGCCTCTTCTTGGCCGAACGTTCCCTGAGATGGCATCACATCGGTTTCTCCATGTGGGGAACCAATGTGGGTCCCTCCATGCTTATTGCTTCCGCCAGTGCCGGATTCACTACCGGTATCGTATCGGGCAACTATGCCTGGTATGCTTTTGTATTCATTTGCCTGCTGGCTTTTGTGTTCGCACCACGCTATTTGGGGGCACGTATCACTACCCTGCCCGAATTTATGGGTCGCCGGTTCGGACAATCAACGCGTAACATACTTGCGTGGTACACCATAGTGACCATTCTTATCTCCTGGCTTGCCCTGACATTGTTTGCCGGAGGTATCCTGATTCGCCAGGTATTTGATATACCCATGTGGCAATCAGCTCTGCTGCTGCTGGTTATCTCCGCATTCTTCACGATGGCAGGCGGTTTAAAGGCAGTAGCCTACACCAATGTATTCCAGATGTTATTGTTAATATTCGTATCTGCCACACTCACCATTGTAGGTATTCATAAAGTAGGAGGTGTCAGTGCATTGGCGCAAGCGGTTCCGGCTGATTACTGGAACTTGTTCCGCCCAAACAGTGATCCGGCTTTCCCATGGTTACCCATCATATTGGGATACCCTATTATGGGGGTATGGTTTTGGTGTACAGACCAGTCTATGGTACAACCTGTGCTGGCAGCCAAGAGCTTAAAAGAGGGACAAATGGGAGCTAATTTCACCGGATGGCTGAAGATACTCGATGTACCTCTCTATATCCTGCCGGGCATCATCTGCCTGGTTCTTTATCCGGGACTGAAAAATCCTGATGAAGCATATATGACCATGGTGACCCATCTGTTTCCCGTAGGAATGGTGGGACTGGTACTGGCTGTATTGACTGCGGCATTGATCAGTACCGTTGGCTCGGCACTGAATGCGTTGAGTACTGTCTTTACTATGGATATCTATGTAAAGAAGTTCAGACCGCTTGCCAATCAGAAAGAAATTATCCGTATCGGACATGTGGTAACAGTTATCGGAGCTCTTATCTCGGTTATTATTACCATAGCCATAGACAGCATCAAGGGACTGAACTTGTTCAATGTCTTTCAATCCGTACTGGGATTCATCGCTCCCCCTATGGCGGCGGTATTCCTGTTTGGCATATTTTGGAAACGAGCTACCACGATGGCAGCCAATGCCGCACTGACGGCAGGCACAGCATTCAGCATCGGGGTGGGCATCTTATATTTGTGGGTGTTTCCGGCAGAACAATATACAGCGTGGCCTCATTTCATGTTACTTTCCTTTTATCTGTTCATTATAATTAGTGCAGGAATGATTCTTATTTCACTATTTGACAAACGCCATCAAGAGTGTACGTTAAATATGAAGAAAGTGATGGAGAAGCCATCCAAGGCGGTAATCACAGTTTGGATATTACTGGGTATTGTTATGGCAGGACTCTATATATTCTTCAATGGACGTTAAAAAATTTCCGCGGTGTGTAAATTCCATTAGACACCGCGAAAAATAAATTAGACGGTGTGTAACCTAGCATTACACACCGTCTAATTTTTGTTTAATAACATTGTTTATTTACGTTGCTTCCGCCTATAACATTTATCATACGTGCACAGTCCGCAGGTATATTCCATCTTGTGAACATTGGCTCCCACACCTATTACTCCACTTACCGATTTGATAGGAACCATCAAACTGGAATCTGTCAACCGGATGCCACAAGGATCTGATACAGGAAATAGCGAAAATAGCTTCTGTTGCTCGGACACATGCCAACCGCAATATCCGGGGCTGAAACGATTGGTATGTTTCCATCCTTTTGTACAAATACAGCTATCCAAAGCCATCTCCATACAATCGGCAGCTTTTTCGGCAATAATACTGCCCAATGCATCGGCAATATAAATCTTAACCATATCTCCCTCCTGCTGCAATACATGCTGATACTTCTCAAACTCCACGCCGGCAGTGGCAGCAAAAAAAATAAACTTCTCCGATCCGCGTAACTGGTGAGCTATGATCTTGCCTATACGGAAAGAGGTAGCGCCCACGCAAAGCATCTGCTTCTCTACTTCCAAGATTCCTTCCATTATAAAGAAAAAGAACCGGGGATGAATCCTGTTTTCTATTTGTCCGAGCAACATGCGGACTTCTTCTTCTACAGCCTGATCGGGTACAGAACTTCCATATCCCATTGCCTCATAGATTTCGGACAATGAGATATGCAAATCAGCCAAAGAGAGTTCTTTCTCAAGCATTATTGAATTCCTTTAAAGCATCAAAGAAAGCATCAATATTTTCAACAGGAGTATGAGGAGGAGTATCACATCCACTGGAAAGAACAAAATTAGGATATGCCTTGGTAGCTTCCAGCAATGCAAGAGTAGCTCTCCTTACCTCTTCCGCAGAAGCAGACTTGAAGATACTTACCGGATCAAGATTTCCCATGGCAAGCGCTTCGGCAGGTACTTCTTTTAAAGCCTCTACCATTTTATCTTTTTCTTTTTCGTTGTCCATATATCCGATATACATAATACTCTTATTTATATTTCCACCAGTTAACTAATCTGTAGCTTCAATAAGTTTATTTATAACATTCTTCTTACCTCTAACTTGACCTAATTGAGTAACTAGTCCATCTTTAACTTCACATATTGGTTTTACATTTAATAAGTTACCTACCATTGCTTTTGTAGAAGAAATTCTACCACCTTTTTGAAGATGATTTAAAGAATCTATAGAGAATACTAAACAGTATTTTTCTTTTATTATATTCAGCTCTTTAATCACTTCATCAAGAGTTTTTCCCTCTTCTAATAATTGTGCTGCTTTTAATACAAACATTCCTGCACCAAAAGTTAAATTACTTGCATCATATAAATGTATATCCCCTTCAGTATCATTTTTAGCCATTACAGCACTTTGATAACTTCCTGTAGCATTTGCTGATGATGCTATATAGAAAATAGTTCTTCCATCAGCTACATATTTATCAAATGCTGTTTTGAATTGTCCATATGTTACTTGTGAAGTTTTTGGATACTTTTTATCTTTTAATAATTGATAGAACTCATCTAATTCAAAATCTATTCCATCCTTGTATTCTTTATCATCTAATATTACAGTTAACGGTAAAACTTCTATATCATATTTTTCTATTTGATCTTTAGTTAAATCCGCCATACTGTCACAA
>OGIU01001326.1_pt1 | contig 11904 bp, 12 predicted proteins | sample 1571791 | NCBI WGS metagenome assembly OGIU01 (sample SAMEA2582104, study PRJEB24529) | metagenome | biome: Human gut stool | place: China | collected 2011
TGCAAGCACCGGCCGCCGCCTAAAATGACCCATCAACAGGATTTGACAAAGAGCCAAAAAAACTCTCTCTAAGCAAATAGAGAGAGTTGATTTTTATTGGAGAAAAAAATGTACTTAAGTCAGAGCTGCCGGCTTAGAAGAAGAATGGCATCCAAGCGCAGGAGCGGAAGCAACGGTTCGCTGCGAAGAATGGGCGGCAGCTGTAGCTGCGGTAACTGTAGTAGTGAACCCGGATAATTACAACCACAACGTAACGCTGGCAAGTTGGAGTAGTTGGCTTGCTTGGTTCAGTTGGAGCCGTTGGCGCAGTTGGGGCAGTGCCGGCAGTACCGGCAGTGCCTGCGGTTGGTGCAGTGGCTGCAGTTTCAGCCAGATCGCTAGCTAACTTCTCTGAAGTTGCCGCGGTTTCAGCCTTGCTTGCCGTGTTGGCAGTAGTAGCTTCAGCAGCTTGGCTTGCAGTAGTCGCTTCGCTGGCAGTCGTTGCTTCAGTAGCTTGGCTTGCAGTAGCAGCCGTGTCAGAACTAGTTCTAGTAGTCTGTTCAGTTGCAGTTTGCGTGTTTTACACTTGCACGGCAGTCGTGTTAGCCGCGTCGTTTACATCATCAGCCTTAACGCTAACGCTGCTGCCAAAGGCAAAGAACATCCCTAACGCTGCTGCCAAAGGCAAAGAACATCCCTAAAGTGGCACTAGCCACTATTAAAGTTGACTTCCATTTTTTCATGAGACTTTCCTCCCGATTTTTCTCTTAATTCCATGTGTCGTCTTAACCCAGTTAGTCCGCCCGCTAATTTTTTTACAAAAAGCGATCACGATCGCCGGGTAAAGCAAGTAATTGTAAATAGCAAAAGTTATCACGGTCCAAACCAGCAAGCCATATTGCCTGGTATGACTTGCCCGCTGGTACTGCACGATGATGTAGGCGTTAAAGGGCAAATTAATCCCCACCATCACCGCTAAGAGCGGCCAGTAGTCATCGAAATTGCCCAAGGTGAAGACGAAGACAGCCAGGCTGGCGATACCCGTAAATAGCGTGACAAAAGGTATCAGCATGTAAAAAGTCATCTCCGCCTTAGCTGGCAAATTGATAAAAGGACTCCGCAGTACCCGGCTCCAGTAGCCAAATAGGCAGTCAAGCCCCCCTTGCGTCCATCTGGCCCGCTGCTTAATAAAGGGACGGAGTTTGTCGATGGCCTCTTGATAAACTACCGCATCCCCGGCATACAAAGTCTTCTTCCCCTCCATTAAAAAGCGGGTACTGAACTCAAAGTCTTCCAGCAAGGCGTTGCCCCATGGCCGCTGAGCCGTCACCGAGGAAACCCGGATAAACTGGCCATTGCCGGAAGCCGCCGCGTTGCCTAAGCGGTTTCTGGTGTTCTGAATCAAGTCGTTGATGACCGTGAACTCAATGTCCTGCATGATCTGCAGCCAGTTTCTGGTCTCCAGCATCCCCACCCTGGTCTGGAGTAGGTCCAGTTTTTCATCCTGGGCAAAATACTGGATAACCTTCTGGTAGCTTTCTTCCGCCATGTAGGCATCCGCGTCCAAAACGCCGCAGATCAAATGATCCCGGTCCCTGCTGTCCAGAATAACTTGCTGGTAGGCCCAGTTAAGAGCATTGCCCTTGCCTGTCTGGGCCTGGGGCAGCTGCCTTTGCAGTAGCTGAATCCTGCCGCCAGCCTGCTTGCTAAAATTTTTGACCAGCAAGGCCGTGTCGTCACTGGACGCGTCATCGATGATAACCATTTTTACATTGGGCAAATCCGCTGTTTCCCTTAAAAACAGGCGCATAGTCTGCTCGATGATGCCTTCTTCATTCATGGCCGGAACCAGCAGGATCAACTGGTAGCCCTTGGCTAACAGGGGCTCAAGCTCAATTGACTTGCCGTTTTGCCCGGCGGCCAGAAGCAAGAAGACCCAGAGCAGATAAATGATTACGCCCGTAAGTGATATTTCAAAAATTGTCTGGTTGATAAATCAAAACCCCCTTTGAAGTAATGGGGGCTAATTAACCTTATAAGCCTTGGCTGCAGTCGCTGCCGTAGCCGCGGTTGCTGCAGTCGCTGCCTTTTCAGCCGTTGCGGCAGTGGCCGCGGTTGCGGCAGTTGCTGCAAGAGTCCCGTAGCCTGGGATGCCCGGCTTGCCTGGAATGCCCGGCTTGCCCGGTACGCTTGGAATGCCTGGAACTCCTGGCTTGCTTGGGATACCTGGGATTACTCCCCAGCCTTCACCAAGGGCGCCGTCCCCTGCTGCCTTTTCAGCAGTCGCCGCGGTGGTTGCTACACCAGCAGTTTGGGCAGTTTGGGTAGTTTGGGCAGTTTGGGCAGTTTGCGCTACAGCTGCCGGGGTCAATGCGTCCCCCATAGCGCTTGGCAGGCCTGTTTGTGATAAAGCAAGCAGTGATGCTGGAAGGATAGCCAGCTTAACAATCTTTTTGATGTTCATGTTTTTCCCTCTCTATCTCATCTCTATTAAGTAATAACTCTATGCTTACTAAGTATATTATAATACTTTGCCGATTATTAGTTCTTACTTATATGTTCTTTTTTTTGGAAGCCTAGTTATGGCATTCTGGCGACAAATATCTGGTAATATTGTTTGGATAAAGACGTCTAGAAAAATTGATTAAAAACGGAAATCACAATAAATGAATAAATAGGAGTTAGAGTTTGAAAAAGGTTAAAGTTATGACGGTGTTTGGGACCCGCCCAGAGGCTATTAAAATGGCACCAGTTATTCTAGAGTTAAAGAAGCGTAGCCGTCAATTTGATGAAGTTACGGTTGTAACTGGGCAGCATCGGGAAATGTTGGATCAGGTTTTATCTGTTTTTCACATTGAACCAAAATATAATTTGAATGTTATGGAGTCGAAGCAAACCTTATCAAGTCTTACCAGTAAAGTTTTACTAAGACTTGGAAAGATTATTGAAAAAGAGAAGCCCTATATTGTGCTAGTCCACGGCGACACAACGACCACTTTTGCGGCTGGAGTTGCGGCTTTTTATCAGCAAACTAAGGTCGGGCACGTTGAAGCGGGGCTGCGAACTTGGAATAAATATAGTCCTTATCCTGAGGAGATGAATCGACAGTTAACGGATGTGTTGAGTGATCTATATTTTGCCCCAACGGAACAAAGTCGCACTAATCTTTTGCATGAAAATCATCCTAAAGAGCAAATTTTTGTAACCGGAAATACAGCGATTGATGCCCTTAATCAAACTGTTCGGCAAGACTACCAACATCCAGTGCTTAATCTTATAGATACAGGGAAAAAAATGATCTTGGTAACGATGCACCGTCGTGAAAATCAAGGCGCCCCTATGCGGCGCGTTTTTAAGGTTATGAGGGAGATCGTTGAGACGCATCCTGATATTGAAATTGTTTTCCCTGTTCATTTAAATCCAAATGTTCAAGAAGCTGCCAATTCGATTTTGGGTAGTCATGAACGAATTCACTTAATTGCTCCGCTTGATGTTGTTGATTTTCATAATTTGGCTGCTCACAGCTATTTCATTATGACTGATTCAGGTGGAGTGCAAGAAGAAGCGCCATCATTAGGAAAGCCTGTTTTAGTGTTACGTGATACTACGGAGCGTCCAGAGGGGGTGCGAGCAGGCACGTTGAAACTTGTTGGGACTGATCCGAACACTGTTAAGACAGCAATGTTGCAATTGATGGATGATAATGTAGAATACCAGCGAATGGCTATGGCTGAAAATCCATATGGAGATGGTCATGCTTCTCAACGGATCGCAGATATAATTTTGAATGATTTCATTAAGGGCTGATTTGTATATACATCTGGTAACAGCTGTGATACTACCATTTGATTAATGAGGCAGAGGCAACACCAGCAAATACTTGAATGATAGGCACAACAGGAACGTGAACGTCGTCGTAAGCGAGAACGTGTGCGCCAACAACAAAGACAAAAGCAACTTGATGTAAATAGTATGAAGCCTTCTCAAGGATATAATCTGAATGATACTATTATCCATAAGCAAGAAAAGATTGATGATGGTCCTGACTTTTAATTTGATTTGATTATAAGGACATACATTATTACTACATTATTATTACATTAAGGGCTCTACGAATCCTATTAATTCAACGATTGTAAAGCCCTTAAATACGTTTTAGTACGTTATAAATACCGTTTTAGTACGTTATAAATACCTAGTTTGCTTAAAAACTGAATTTATGATATATTTTAAATATTGATATTATTGGAGAAATCAAAATGGCATTTATTGAAAATCAAAAAATGGATAAAGCCATTAATAACTTATTGAGTCGACAGAATTACTTAGTCACTCAAGCCAATGACTTAGCTAAGTCGTTTGGAAATTTAACAACATTTGAACATAAGGTTTTGGATTATTGCTTTAGTTTTGTGAAAGCAGAAGATACACAAGACCAGAAATATGTGGTACAGATGCTCGACATTATAAGACATTTAGGCTTAAATAAGTCTGGCAAAAATTATCAACGGGTTGGCGAAGCCTTTCGAGCTTTAAACACCAAAACCGCTATTTATATGCGTACGTACAAAAATGGTAAAAATGGCATTATCATGACTTCTCTTTTCGATTATATTGAAATTGTTGAAGATGGTAAGATTGAATTCCAATTCAGCCAAAAGGTTGCCCCTTATGTCTTTGAATTGAAGCAAAACTTTTATTCATTTAAGCTTTCAGAGCTTGCAAATGTTCGTTCTAAATATGCGCTAACGCTACTTAAATTATGGAATGCAAATTCGTTTGGAAAGTTGAATCAGGCTACAATTAAAGGTTCATTAATGGATTGGGAAACGTGGTTTTTAGGGACAGACGAGGACGGAAAACCAAAAAAATGGAGTGCTGGACGGTTTAAACAAAGAGTACTAACAGTCAGCATTAATGGATTAGCCAAACTTTATCCCAAGACCTCTTTTGTTATTACAACGCAAAAAGAAGGTAGAAAGGTTACAGGATACCAGCTTGATATAACACCCATAAACACAATGCTAGACATTTAAAAAAGGCACCTACATATGGTGCCTTTTTATTGACCGAATAGTCGTCTCCAGAACCCCTTAGGAGCTTCTTTAAGCTCTTCTTTGACATTACCATAACTAGTACCTTTAACATCTCTATCGGAGCTCTCTGCATCATATACAACATTTTCTTTTGGCTGTGGTAATGCCTCTAATTCTTTCTGCAATCCAAGCTGTAATTGATGGCTTTCTCGTAATCGACTATTAAGTTCATCAATTTGAGTATCTTTTGCGCTTAAGGCTTTATCATTCCTGCTTTTCTCTTCAGATAATTCTTCTTGAAGTGTGATTTGAGTGATTTGACTTGTTGCTGCAACGTTTCAATCAACAAGTCATTTGATGGTTTGCTTGTCTTTGCCTTGGTATCACCCTTTTTAAAGTGATTCTTTAGTTGTTGTGTTTGAGGTGTCGGTTGTTTCACCATCTACTAATTGTTTATCAGGACCCGGAAGCATTTTTAATTTTTCCTGTAATCCCAATTGTAATTGATGGGATTCACGCAAACGATTATTTAGTTCATCTATTTGTTTATCTTTAGCATCTAGGGCCTTATCATTTCTGCACTATATAGACTGAATCCCTGGAAAGAGGCTACTGCTTGGCATATTCTCAGACGGCTCTCTGACAATAAATGGCAAAATTATGGTGAAAGCAGAGCCAACCGAATGAGGATAAAGACCCTTCTGGAAAGTTGCCCTAGCTTACCAACATATGAAGAAGTGATGGCCAGTAATGGATACGTTGATGATAGAATCATTGACCCCTTCTTAAAAGCAGTAGAACGCTTATCAGAAGCATTTGACTATACATTTATGGATAGTAAAGGCCAACCATTCGACTACATCAAAGGGGGTTTCCTACAATGAATTTATTGGGGCATCATTAGTAATTAAGCAATGGTTTGATTATCCAGACAGGTACGTCAAAGAGCTTGCCAACAAAATAAAAAAATACCGCAAAAAGAAATAATTGCAAAGTCACTCTCTACTGAGTGGATTTTTTTGTTACGGCTAAAACCTGACATCAAAACCTAATGGCAAGGAAACAGGTACCTCTGAAAACCTCAGTTCGTTTTAGCTCAAAATGCTAGGAAATGCTAGGGTCAAACGGTACCTAAACTACCATTCTGGCACCTTAGACCAGTACTTTTTAGGGTAATGATTTTCCCAACTTGTGGGGAATAAACGATAATACTACCTACGAAAACCTACGGTAAAAGCCTATATTGACGCTAAAACAACAAAAAACATCCCCGCCCCTAGTATCGCCTCAATAAGAGCGCACACATTTCAATCGTCTTGCATGCAAGCGGTAATTTTTAATTTTTTACCCCAGGGGGCTATATATCATATATTATCTATCAAATAATATGTAACACTTACAGCGCCAACGGATATAGCGATAATTTACTTTAACAAACCAGTGTCAATAACACTCAATTGATGCCCTTTTTAGAGGGGGGCGGACTGCGCTACATGTATCCTATCCCTGTGCTAGTGATTTTTTGAGTCCTACTCCCACAAGGCTTAGTCACCTACTTCTTTTTAATTTCAGAAGTAGCTAATTGCTGCTGACGCTGGCGTAGCTGTTGACAACGACGTAGCCGCTTTCGTTGTAACTCCTGTTGAACTTCCCGGGTCAGATACTTAACAGTTATTGAACTGCTCTTAGTATCGTGGTTTAATAGTAGTTGAAGATGGGTCAGAAAGTGGGGTCAAAAAATGTGACTGTATATGGATATGCCAGGGTATCAACTCAAGGACAAGATTTAAAAGACCAGGTTGAGCAACTTATTAAAAATGGGGTGGAACCTGATAATATCTTTCAAGAAAAGTTCACTGGAACCACCTCAAAACGTCCTCAATTTGAAGCCTTACAATCTAAACTTGCAGGTGGTGATGAATTAATTGTTGCTAAACTTGACCGCCTGGGCCGAAAGACTAGTGATGTTATTAGTTTCTTGGATAAGTGTTCCAACGAGAATATAACAGTTAATGTGTTAAATATGGGAAGATTAGATAACTCCCCTGGTGGACGATTAATGCGTAATGTTATTAGTAGCTTTGCCGAATATGAGCGCGACATGATTGTTTCTCGCACCCAGGAAGGCAAAGCATATGCTAAGCAACATAACCCTCACTACCGTGAAGGTCGACCTAAGCGACGCATTACTGACCGATATCAGGCTATCTACGAATACTCACTCAAACATTCCATAAAGGAAACGGCCTTGGCTACGGGGGTTAGTGAAAGTACAGTGAAGCGAATTAGAAGGCAGATAAGATATTCATAATAATATTTAAAACTGGTTAGTCGGAAGCACGCGCCTACCAATTTTACCGTTAACCACCAATGAACAAAGTCAACTACTCAACAGCTTAAAATAATGCAGAACGGTTGGTAGTACCTGGCAAAAGCGCGTATACTGAAACTAAAATAATTAGGAAAGTGGTGACCATGATGTGCGGTTGGGCTTTTACTGGCGGTATGCCCTTTATGTGGATGGGTGGCGGCTTGGGCATTATCAGCTTACTGATTCTGTTAGCCGTTGGTGCTTACTTTTTAGGGACACGTTCACGCCATCACGATTAAAGTTCTCATTGGGATAATCAAAAAAGACTTTCAAGGCACGGCTTGATAAAGTGAACCCTTAAAATTGGACAACTTTATTAAGCTGCTTTCTGGACGGTAAGTTCCCGGTATTTTACCGGGGACTTGCCGTCCAGTTTTGTTTTGATGCGCCGATGATTGTAGAAGTCTATCCATTCGTTCATAGCTTCGATAAGCGCTGTTTTGGTCTCAAAATGTTCATCCATAACCTCGACTTTCATAATGTGAAAAAACGACTCCATGGCGGCGTTGTCGAGACAAGTGGCTTTACGTGACATACTCTGAAATACATGGTGCTCTTTAAGCGTGTTTTGCCAGTGGCGATGCTGATACTGAAACCCTTGGTCAGTATGGACAGTCGTCCGATAATCTAACACCGGTATTCGATTTAGGGCTTCTTGCAAAGGTTTTAAAGCGAATTCAACGGTCGGGTGGTCCCCTGTCAATAAAATAGACAATTTAAATAGAGACTTTTTTGTCCTATGCCACGACTAAATTTTGAATTTGAGTTTGATACTCATCTTCAAGTTGCTTTGGTGATTTGAATCCACAGTGACTGTGAAGGCTCTGGTGCAAAGTTTGCCTGGCAACTTCATTCTAGTATACTGAGTGACAAGAAACGAGGGATTGTGCGCATGAATTACTTTAAAGGACGCCACTTTCAACAGGATATCATTATAGTAGCCGTTGGCTACTATTTTAGGTTCAGTCTCAGCTACCGTGATATCGTTGAATTGCTACGTGATCGCGGGGTTAGTGTGCATCACACCACGGTCATGCGTTGGGTTCATCATTATGGTCCCATCTTTAAGGCTTTATGGCGCCAACATCAAACCTCCCATACCAAAAGTTGGAGGATAGACGAGACTTACATTAACGTCAAAGGTCATTGGACTTATCTGTATCGTGCAATTGATAGCAACGGTCTGACGCTCGACTTCGAACTGCGAAAGCATCGTGATTATGCGGCAGCCTATCACTTTTTGAAACGGCTTTTGACGACCAATGGTCGTCCTGATCGCTTAGTCACCGATCAATATCGAGCAACACTTAAGGCAGTGAAGCACCTGATGAAACAAGACTACTTGAGCAAATCAGCACACCAATGTTCCAAGTATCGAAACAATTTAATCGAACAAGATCATCGATTCATTAAACGACACCGGGTGCGGTCAGCAAGTTTCCAAAGCATCCGAACCGCTAGTGCAACACTCAGCGGCATTGAAGTCATCCATGCATTACGCAAGAAAACCCGACGAGAGCTAAGCCTCATCGGGTTTTCAGCCGTGGACGAATTAAAAGCGATGGTGCCAGCATAACCTACAAACCCTATCAACAACTAGGTAAAAGGCACACTCTCAGACTATTTGCACCAGAGTCCTAAGTTTGTATGCTACATACTAATTGGTTTTATTTTTCTAATTCATTAACATGAGTTAAGACTCGTTCGAGAATACTAAAAACATGAAGGTCATCTAAACTGTAAAGCATACTTTTTCCTTCTCTTCTTGATTTCACTAAGCGTGCGTCTTTCAACGTTTTTAATTGATGAGAAATAGCGGACTGTTCCATGTCCAGAGAAATAGCGATATTTCCAACACTACACTCTTTTTTCTGTAAAAGAAAGAGAACCGACAATCGTGTAGGATCACTAATCACCTTAAATAGTTTGCTTATTGACAGAATAGATCCTTTATCGATTGGAGAAGTTGTTTTTATATCCATAGTGTTTTTATTCCTTTCATATGACCTTTCGTTCATATCTATATTACCATATGAGCGAAACAATGCTAATCTTTTGTTTATAAAAGAGAAGTGGCGTTCTCTTTATCTTGACAAAATTTATATAGCGATATAAAATGAGTATACAAACATATGATTAATTAGTCATATGTAAAGTGGATTCATTACGATTTACTTTTGGAATAAACGAAAGGAGTCAGAAATAGCAGAAATTTATGTGATTCAAGAAGTAAATGATGGAAAACAAAGGAATTATAAATTATATAGGGAGGCAATAGAAGTGAAAACTATCCAAGAACAACAGTCTCAAGAAAAGCATAATCATAATCACAACCACGATCACGACCATGATCATGGGAAAATGCCAGTCGTTTTGTACTTTGTTGGTTTAGCATTAGCAGTGATTGCTCTATTTTTGAATGAAGATTATCAGTTGGTACAAAATGTTTTGTTCTCAATCGCTACAATCAGTGCCGGGTATCACGTTATTCTTCTTGAAGGCCTTGGAGAAACAATTGAGAATTCAAAAGCACAAAAAAAGTTCATACCTAATTCTCATATTTTAATGGGATTAGCGGCAATTGGAGCTTCTTTGATGGGGAATTTTTGGGAAGGAACATTATTGATTCTTATTTTTTCTGGCGCAAATTTTTTGGAAGATTATGCAGAAGGAAGAAGCAAACGAGAAATAACGAAATTACTCGAAATGAATCCAACGACTGCCCGGTTAATCCTGCCTGATGGTAGTACAAAAAATGTGGATGTCAGTGAATTAAAAGTGGGAGATCAACTTCAAGTGTTGAATGGCGATCAAGTACCTATTGATGGCGTCATTTTGTCTGGATCTACATCCATTGATGAGTCGTCTATTAATGGAGAAAGTATCCCGAAAGAGAAATCCAAAGGAGATGTCGTCTTCGGGAGTACAATCAATGGAACAGGTACCTTCACGATGAAAGTCACCAAAGAAAACAAAGATACAGTATTTTCAAAAATTTTACAATTAGTGAATCAGAACCAAGATAACCAAACAAAAGCTGCGAGTATTATCCAAAAATTTGAACCGAAATATGTCACAGTTGTTTTAATTGCCATTCCTCTATTCATGTTATTGGCTCCTTTTCTACTTGATTGGACATGGTCACAAAGTGTCTATAGAGGATTGGTCCTTTTAGTTGCAGCTTCACCGTGTGCTTTAGCAGCAGCTACTGTCTCGGCAACGCTATCGACGACTTCTAATTTAGCCAAAAAAGGAGTCCTTTCAAAAGGTAGTTCTTACCTGTCTCAATTAGCCGATATTAAAGCAATTGCATTTGATAAGACGGGCACCTTGACCAAAGGAAAACCTGAAGTAACCAATTATTATTTTGCTGATTCCGTGAACGAAGAAAACATGATTGATATCGTAGTAGCTCTTGAAAAAGAATCCAATCACCCCTTAGCAGATGCTATTCTAAGAAAGTTTGAGCAAAAAAACAAACTAACTATTGAAGTAGAAAACCAAATTGGTAAAGGATTGACGGGAGATTACAAAGGGAGAAATTATCGTATAGGAAAACCGACTTCGTTTGATGATGTTTCAGATGAATATAGTCGTTTAAATAATGAATGGGCATCAGAAGGTAAGACAGTCGTATACGTAGCAGTAGATGAAGAGGTTATAGGCCTTATTGCCCTTATGGACGTTCCGAGTGAATATGCTAAAGAAACCATTGAATATTTTAGGAAACAAGGTATACACACCACATTAATTACTGGTGACTCAGAAATGACGGGAAAAGCGGTTGCTAAACAATTAGGAATAGATGAAGTGATTACGAATGTCATGCCGGAAGACAAATCCAGAATTATAGACGAACAAAAAGAAAAATACGGCGTGACCGCCATGGTTGGAGACGGTGTAAATGATGCTCCTGCTCTTGTTAATGCAGATGTGGGAATCGCTATGGGAGATGGGACTGATGTGGCAGTAGAGGTATCTGATTTAGTTTTAATGCAAAACAATTTATCTAAATTGGTACAATCTCATAATATTTCTTCGAAAATGAACCGTGTTATTTGGCAGAATATTATTTTTTCAATGGCCGTTGTTGCTTTTTTAATTGTCGTTAGTTTCTTAGGCTTAACGGATATTGCAATCAGTGTCATTATTCATGAAGGAAGTACTTTGGTTGTTATTTTGAATGGACTTCGATTGCTAAAGGCAGTCTAAAGAATGATTGCACAACTTCAAATTAATCGAGTAATAGAGATAATTAAGGATTACACTACATTTTTTATCTCTATTACTTGTTTATATTTATCTAGATGTTCAAAGTCAAAATGATATATCAACCATACTCTTGTGGCGCGGGTTGAATATAAGATACATGAAATTGTATAAAATCGTGTATCGAGAATCCTATATCTATAGGGTTCTTTTTTTATACCGGTGTCCAATACACGATTTCGTGGTGTAATGAATGGGCCTAGAATAAAAAGTGTACAAGTTAAATAGAGACTCTGATTTAGTATAATT
>OGIU01001332.1_pt1 | contig 11864 bp, 8 predicted proteins | sample 1571791 | NCBI WGS metagenome assembly OGIU01 (sample SAMEA2582104, study PRJEB24529) | metagenome | biome: Human gut stool | place: China | collected 2011
ACACCCCTCCCTACCTCTGGCCCGCGCGGAGCGCAAAGCCATTTGACCGAAAGAAAAAACCCGCCCCGCGCCACCAGCGCGAGAAGGATCTCTGGTTCTCTTTTTCCCCACAAAAGAGAACTACAGCAACCTGAAAAATACAGATACTTGCAGAATAAAATAAGAAGCTTTTCAATTACTACTTGAAATATAGGATATGATTGGGGTATATTATAGCTGAGCGCCGCAAAGGCGCATCGTAAGAGACAGAAAGGACAACTACCATGTTTGATATTTTCAATATGCTCAAGAAGGACGAAGCCAAGGCTGTGAAGCAGGTCACCCGTGAGACCATCATCGGCGACATTCTGGATATGGACCAGACCACCGCTCCCTACTTCATGGAGATCGGGATGCACTGCCTGGGCTGCCCCGCCTCCCGCGGCGAGAGCATCGAGGAAGCCTGCGAGGTCCACGGTGTGGATTGCGACGAGCTGCTGGAGAAGCTGAACGCTCATCTGGCCTCCAAGAAGTCCTGAGTGCTGCCGACACTGGATGCGCGTCTGAGCGCTGCCGCTGAGCTGGTGCGCCCCGGTGAGCCGGTGGCCGACATCGGCTGCGACCACGGCAAGCTGACGGCGGTGCTGGCCGCTTCGGGCAGGTACCCCAAGGTCATCGGGGCCGACCTGCGCCCCGGCCCGCTGGCAAAGGCAGAACAGACGCTGGAATATGCCGGATGCAAAGACCGCGCTGAGCTGAGGCTCGGCGACGGTCTTTCTGTGTTGTCTCCGGGCGAGGTGAGCACCATCGTGCTGGCGGGCGTCTCGGCCCAGACAACGTGGGAGATCATCGGGAAAGCCCCGTGGGTATCTGCGCCGGGCGGGCCTCGCCTTGTGATGGTGCCAGCCACCCGCCACAGCGATCTGCGCCGCTGGCTGTGGGAACATGGTTTTTCCCTCGCGGCCGACCGGCCGGTGCAGGCGGCGGGCCGCTGGTATGCGGTCATGGCTGCCGAGTACACCGGCGAGGTGAAAACGCCCACGTTCCGGGAGTGCCTGTTCGGCCTCACCGGCCAGTGGCCGGAGGGGAAAGGCTACGCCGCATGGCAGAAAGCCAAACTGCCTCGCCTCCGCCTCGGTGTGCCGGACGGCACAGAGCTGGCGAAAGAGATGGATGAACTGATAAAAGGGGAGAGCAAAGGATGACGACGGTACAGCAGATATACGAAGAGATGCAGCGCATCGCGCCGCTGGCTCTGGCCGAAAGCTGGGACAATCCCGGCCTGCTGGTAGACTGCGGCGGCGGGGTGTCCCGTGTGCTGGTGACGCTGGACATCACACCCGAGGTGGTGGAAGAGACCGCCCGGAAGGGCTGCGGGCTCATCGTGTCCCACCACCCGGTCATCTTCTCGCCCCTCAAAAAGCTGAGTGGGCAGGACGTGGCCTTCCAGCTGGTGAAAAGCGGCATCTCGGCGATTTGTATGCACACGAATCTCGATGCCGCCGAGGGCGGTGTCAACGAGGTGCTGGCCGGGTTCTTCGGGATGCGGGAGATGGAAGCCTTCGCCGAGGGCTGCGGCCGTGTGGGCAGCATCGAGCCCGTCACAGTCCCCGAGCTGGCAAAAAAGGCGCAGAAAGAGCTTGCCGCTCGCTGCAACCAGCCGTTCAACGGCCCTGCGGTGCAGGTCAAGTTCGCCGACACCGGCAAGGTGGTGCGGCGGCTGGCCGTCATCAGCGGCGCAGGCGGAAGCCTCTTCGAGGACGCCATCGCGCAGGGGGCAGACTGCCTGCTGACCGGCGAGGCCAACCACCACCACGCCATCGACGCAAAGCGTCTGGGGCTTTCGCTCATCGCAGCGGGCCACTACGCTACGGAGTTCCCGGTAACGGCGGCGGTGGCGGAGAAGCTGCGCAGGGCCTTTCCGGAGCTGGAAGTCCTTGTGAGCGAGGACGCCCGGGACCCCTATACTTATTTATAAAACGAGGTAATACAAATGGCATTGGATGCCGCGACACTGGCGCTGACGGCGGCGGAGCTGAAGACCACGCTGGCTGACGCCAAAATCGCAAAACTGTTTGAGCCGACCCGCGACGAGCTGGTCATCACCCTGCGCACCCGTACGGAGACTGACAGCCTGCTGCTGTCGGCCCGGAGCGGCTCGGCGCGAGTCTGCCTGACCGAGGAGAGCTTCGAAAACCCCGAGACGCCGCCCTCTTTCTGTATGCTGATGCGCAAGCATCTCACCGGCGGGCGTCTGCTGGACGTCCGGATGGAGCCGGGCGACCGGATCGTCTACTTCGAGTTCCAGTGTACCAACGAGATGGGCGACCTTGTGCGCAACATCCTCTGCGCCGAGCTGATGGGCCGTTACTCCAATCTGGTGCTGGTGCAGAACGGCAAGATCATCGATGCCCTCAAGCGGGTGGACTTCGAGGACAGCGATGTCCGTCAGCTCCTGCCCGGCCTGCCCTACACCACGCCCCCCAAGCCTGCCCGGCCTGATTTTCTGGCCGTCAGCTCGGCGTCCATCGTGGCGGCGGCCTGCCAGCGCGACCTGCCGGTGGCAGACGCCCTGAACAAAACGGTGGCCGGTGTCGGCCCGGTGGTCTGCCGCGAGGCCGCATGGCGTGCCTTTGACGGAGAACATCTGCTGGCCAACGAGCTGACGGAGGCCCAGAAGGTCCGGCTGATGGCGGCCATCGACGAGCTGAAAGAGATCTACGACGCGGGCGGCTGTCCCTGCAGCGTCACCGCTCCGGACGGCAAGCCGGTGGAGTACACCTTCTTCCGCCCCCAGCAGTATGGCGAGAAATACCGCATCAAGGAGTGGCCCTCCTTCAACGCGATGCTGGAAGGCTATTACGCCGAGAAAGACCGCGCCGAGCGCCTGCGCACCAAGAGCAAGGAACTCCACAAAGCCGTTCACAATATGTACGAGCGCGCCGTCCGCAAGCAGGCGGCCCGTCAGGAAGAGCTTGCCGCCAGCGGCAAGAGCGAAAAACTCCGCCTCTACGGTGAACTGCTGTCGGCCAACCTCTACCTCGCCGAAAAGGGTATGAAGAGCATCACGGTGCCGAACTGGTACGATGAGGGCAAAGAGGTCACCATCCCGCTGGATCTGCGGTTCAGCCCCAGCCAGAACGCCCAGAACTTCTTCAAGAACTACAAGAAGAAGCAGACGGCAGCCCGGATGCTGGTGGACCTGCTGGCCGAGGGCGAGAAGGAGATCGCCTATCTGGAAACGGTGCTCTACGAGGTGGAGACGGCTTCCGGCGAGGCGGCGCTGAACGAGATCCGCGCCGAGCTCAAGAGCCAGGGCTATCTGAAATACTACAAACAGCGCGACAAGCGCCAGAAGCCCGCCGACTTCCTCCGCTTCACGTCCAGCGACGGCTTCGAGATCCTCGTAGGCCGCAACAACGCCCAGAACGACAAGCTCACCCTCCACACCGCCCGGGGCAAGGATCTGTGGTTCCACGTCCAGAAAGCCCCCGGCAGCCACGTCGTGGTCATGAGCCGGGGCGAGGACATTCCCGACACCACGAAGCAGGAGGCCGCAGAGCTGGCTGTCGTGTATTCCAGCACCTTCAAGGCCGGTGCCGCCGCCAAGGTGGCCGTGGACACCACCGAGGTGAAGAACATCTGGAAAGCCAACGGCGCAAAGCCCGGCATGGTGCTCTACGAGGTGTACACCACCGTCTACATCACACCCCGGGAGGGGCTGGAGAAGGCACTGAAAACAAAATGATCCAAGGGGGGCTCCCCCGGGAGGCTGCTGCATCAGAGCGGATGCGGCGGCCTCTTTTTTGTGCCCGGAGGCGGAACCTGCCGGGGCAGGGAGGAAGTTTGTTTTATTGCACATTGCCGCAAAATTGATTACTTTAAGTAAAAAATTTTGTTATTTTCACCTATTGCAAATATGGGGGAGAATACAATTAAGAAAAAGCGCCCTCCACAAAAAGAGCGCAAAAAGCACAAGAAAGCGTAGAAAAAGAAAGGAGACCACGATGAAGAAGAACAACACATTCCGCCGGGCAGCAGCTCTGGTGGCGGCGCTGAGCATCACAGTGTCTCTGGCGGCTCCGGCCTTTGCAGGGACCTACTATATCGACGACGGCGATATTACCATCATCAAAAATGAGAATGGCAGCCAGACCATCAAACAACAGGGCAAAGAGGACTGTACGGACCAGGTCGGGGATGAGACCATCATCACCACCCATAAAAAGGCCATCACCACGCTGGAGAGCGACCTGGAAGGCCCCGCAGCAGAGGATTCCGGCTTTGGCCCTGTGGTAGAGGACAACTACCAGCCTGCCCAGCCGGAGAGCACTGAAGAACCGGAAGGCACAGACCAGCCGGAGGACGCTGAGAAGCCGGAAGGCACAGACCAGCCGGAGGACGCTGAGGAACCGAAAAGCGCAGACCAGCCGGAGAACACTGACCGGCAGGAGGACGCCGACCAGCCGGAGAGCGCTGAGGAACCGGAAGGCGCAGACCAGCAGGAAAGCGCCGGGCAGCAGCCCCAGCCCCAGCAGGCAGCCCCGGCTGCTGCAGCCCCTGCAGCCCCGACTTCGGTGATTACGCTGATCAACAACTTTGCCAATACGGTGCTGAACCTCACCCTGAGAGACGTAAAGATCGATGTGAGCGACACCGGAAGGGAGAATCACGCAGGAAAGGCTGCCCTGAGCGTTCAGGGAAAGGGCAATGTAGAGATTGAGCTGGACGGCAAGAACGAGCTGAAAAGCGGCTATTACAGGGCGGGCCTTGAAAAAACCTCCGCAGGCACGCTGACCCTGAAGGACAATAAAGAAGCCGGCAGCGGCAGCCTGAATGCCGAAGGTGGGGCGCTGAGTGCCGGCATCGGCGGCAGCTATAATGACTATTCTGCCAATAATGGAACGAAGAACATTATCATCACCGGCAGCACAGTGACCGCTACCGGAGGCGACGGTGGTGCGGGCATCGGCGGCGGTAACGGCGGCGCCGCCGAAAACATCACCATCACCGGCAGCACAGTGACCGCTACCGGTGGCGGCAGCGTCCTTGGCTTCGGTGGTGCGGGCATCGGCGGCGGCGGCGATGGTCGCAACAGTGATAGCAATGGCAAAAACATCACCATCACCGGCAGCACGGTGACTGCTAAGGGAGGCAACGGTAGTGCGGGCATCGGCGGTGGCGTCGCAGGCATCGGCGAAGCCATCACCATCACCGGCAGCACGGTGACTGCTACCGGAGGCATCGGTGCTGCGGGCATCGGCGGCGGCTGCGGCGGCTACAATGGCAATGGCGAAAACATCACCATCACCGGCAGCAGGGTGACCGCTACCGGTAACAGCGGTGGTGCGGGCATCGGCGGAGGCGAAAGGTGCGATGGCGAAAACATCACCATCACCGGCAGCACGGTGACCGCTACCGGTGACAGAGGTGGTGCCGGTATTGGCGGAGGCGCTGGAGAGTCGAACCGCGGCAACGGCAACAACATTACCATCACCGGCAGCACTGTGACTGCCATCAGCAATGGTTGCGGTCAACGTGGTAATGGAGGTGGTGCAGGCATCGGCGGCGGCTGCAATAGAAACGGTAGCCACATCACCATCAACGGCGGCACGGTGACTGCTGAGGGAGGCGACCATGGTGCGGGCATCGGTGGCGGTGCCAAGGGCAGCGGCAGCAATGTCACGGTGAGCGGAGCCGCTCAGGTGACAGCGATTGCCGGCAAGGGCGATCGCTGGGACGGTGCCGGTGCGACCATCGGCAGCGGCAGCGGCGGCAGCACGAAGAACCCTGATGGTACCTTCACCCCCGGCAGCGGCCAGGAGATCCAGGCGAACATCAGCGGCCTGATCACCGGCTGGATCCACCACATCATCTACGACCCGGCCCTGGTCTCGGAAGACAACCCGGACGGCATCCTGAAGGAGTGGTGGGAGCCGGAGCGCCCCCAGCCCAACCCGGAGGACCCGAATGCCCCGGCGGAGGAGAGCAATGAGGTGAGCCTGGGTACCCCCGGCCTCCATGTGGAGACGCTGGAGGGCGACCTCCTGCCTTTTGACGCCCGGCAGCAGGGCGGCACCCTGCGGGTGACGACCGACAATCTGGCCGCCCGGCTCCACGGCACCCGGCAGGCGCTGGAGGCTCTGCAGGAGCAGGGAGTGGAGCAGATCCAGTTTGTCACCACCCTCAAAACGACCACCCTGCCGGTGGCAGAGCTGCTGGCAGAGGGGGGCAGCTGGTTTGCCCTGGAGCACGACGGCCTTGTGAGCCGACGGCTGAGCGCAGCTCAGGCCGAGAGCCTGAAGTGCTGGATGCGCTAAAAAATACAGACCCCTTACAGGGGCCGCCTTGGGGAACCACCCGGGGCGGCCCCTTTTTTGTATCATGAAAACCACTCGCTAGGCGAGTGGTTCAGTAAAAGACTTCTTATGAAAAATCCCCGGCTCCGCCGGGGGATATTTATTGTTCCCCATGGAACATCATTCAAAATAATCTGCGTATTCCTCGGTGAGCTTGGAGCCCAGACGGCGGATGCCGCCGTAAAGGTGGCGTTCCACCAGCGGCTCAAAGGCCGCGAGGTCGCACCGCTCGATGGCGTCGATGAGATTGTGGTGGTCGGCCACCACCTCGGCGAGCCCGCCGGTGGTCAGAGTGTCCAGCATCCGGAATCGGCTGTAGTCGGCGTGGGCATTCTGCAGGGTGCGCCAGAGATACATCTTGCCCATGGCGGAGAACCACGTCTCGTGGAGCCGGGTGTCAGCCTCGTAGAGACGGTTGAAGTCCAGCGTTTCGGCCTTGGCCAGCTCGTCGTAGGCGGCGGCACGCTGGCGGATGAGGGCGCGGTGCTCCGGTGTGCAGTGGGGCGCAAAGTCCCGCAGGACCCGGGCCTCCACCGCGATGCGCTCATAGATCAGCTCGTCCACGATGTCCCGGTTCAGCCGGGTGACAGTAGTGCCTTTGTAAGGCACGATCTTCACCAGCCCGTTCTCCTGCAACCGCTGCAGCACCACCCGGATGAGGGAGCGGGGCGCGCCGAAGCGGGTGCAGAGCGGGTTTTCGCTCAGCGAACAGCCGGGCCGGAGGGTCAGATCGATGATCTCCCGCTCGAGGACGGCGTATATTTCAGAATCTGTTTTATACTGTTGTTCCATTGTCGTTTTCCTGTCTGATGCCCCAAGCGGGCCATGTCCCGGGGACCGGGAGGCGGAAGTCCATTTCCTTTCCGGTGTCGGGATGGATGAAGCGGAGCCGTGCGCTCTGAAGCGCAATGTCTCCCTTGATGCGGCTGCCGTATTTGCCGTCGCCCCAGAGCGGGTGGCGGCGGGACGCGAACTGCACCCGGATCTGGTGGGTGCGCCCGGTGTGGAGGGTGACGTCCGCAAGGCTGGCGCTGCCGTCCGGGGCGGAGGCAGAAATGCAATATTCCAGCACAGCCTCCTTCACGCCCTTGCGCGGACGGCTCACCGGAAAAACACGGCCTTTCCGGCTGTCCTTGAATAAGTAGTCCCGCAGGACGCCTTCGGCGGGCAGCTTCTCGTCCGGCCCGCCCGCGATGAGGGCGCGGTATTGTTTCACGAAAGGCGGCGCGTCCGGTGTGCCGGCGGCAGGCTCGGCCCGGCCATCCTGTTCGGCATAAACCTGCTGGCTCTGCGTTACCTGACGGCTGAGGGCGGCGGCTGCCTGCGGGGTCTTCGCATAGACCATCAGACCCGACACGCCGGTGTCCAGCCGGTGGATGACGCCCACATAGGCGTCGGGCCTGCCCCAGAGCTTCCGAAGGGCGGCGGGTACGCCGTCCTCGCTGGAAAGCCCGGCGGGCTTGTCCACCACCACGAGGGCTGTATCTTCGTAGAGTATCACAGTCTGCCCTCGTCCACCAGTGCCTTGAGCTTGAGCACGCCCGCGATGGTCTTGCCGTCCTTGATCTCGCCGCTCATGACCATCTCGTAGGCTTTTGCCAGCGGGATGCGGTCGGGCGTCAGGAACTCGTCGTCGTCCAGATGCATCTGGGTGGTGTGCAGGCCGGTGGCCACCCACATATAGATGATCTCGGTGTCATAGCCCACCGTGGGGTAGAACTCGCCCAGCGGGGTGTAGTGGTCGGCGGTCAGGCCGCACTCTTCGCCCAGCTCCCGCTTGGCGGCTTCGAAGGGGTCTTCGCCCTTTTCCAGCTTGCCGGCGGGCAGCTCCCACAGCTCCTGCTGCATGGCGTAGCGGAACTGGCGCACCATGCAGAGGGTGCCGTCCTCAAAATACGGTACGATGCAGGCCCCGCCGTGGTGGTGGACCACCTCCCGGATAGAAGTCTCACCGTTTTCCAGCAGAGCCACGTCTTTGGTCAGCGTGACCACCCGGCCTTCAAAGAGAACTTCGCTCGAGAGGGTCTTTTCAAAATGTGCAGCATCCATCGTTTTGTGCCTGTCCTTCCCTGCGCTGTGCGGCGCATGATACTATAGATAAAGTTTACGGCAGAATCTGTACAAATGTCAATTATAAATTTAGAATTTTGTAAGAAAAAGCCTCATGGATACTGGATTTTGGAGCATAACACCGTCATGGATGCAGCAAAGAACACATCTGTAAAAAAGCGCTAAAAAATTTCTTGAATTTTTGTTGTGTTTTTACAGTCGGTTTGCGTTGCCTTTACCGGCGGAATTTGCTATTATATTAGATGAGCAATAGTGCCTTCATGGGGTTCTCCGGCCCCGGGCAGGGCTATTGCCCTTGATGAGCGTGTGCTTTTGTGGAGTTCTCCGGCTCCGGCGAAGTGCGGCGCTTATCAGTTGAGCAATACGTTTTTCAAAGGAGTTCTCCGGCTCCGGTAAAAAAGACGTTTGCCCCGCGCAGAAGGTACCAAATTCTGAATGGAGGAAGAAAAATGCCTAGAGCAAAGCAAACCATGGATGGCAATACCGCTGCCGCTCATGTAGCATATGCCTACACGGACGTGGCTGCCATCTACCCCATTACCCCCTCTTCTCCGATGGCTGACTCTGTGGACCAGTGGTCCGCTCAGGGCCAGAAGAACATCTTCGGCAACCAGGTCAAGGTCGTCGAGATGGAGTCTGAGGCAGGCGCTGCCGGCGCTGTGCACGGCTCTCTGGGTGCAGGTGCTGTTACCACCACCTTCACCGCTTCTCAGGGCCTGCTGCTGATGATCCCCAACATGTACAAGATCGCTGCTGAGCAGCTGCCCTGCGTGTTCGATGTTTCCGCACGTACCGTTGCTACCCAGTCTCTGAACATCTTCGGTGATCACAGCGACGTCATGGCATGCCGCCAGACCGGTTTTGCAATGCTGGTCGAGAGCAGCGTGCAGGAAGTCATGGATCTGTCCCCGGTCGCCCATCTGGCAGCCATCGAGGGCAAGGTTCCCTTCCTGAACTTCTTCGACGGCTTCCGTACCTCTCATGAGTACCAGAAGATCGAGAAGTGGGATTACGCCGACCTGAAGGAAATGTGCAACATGGAGGCTGTCGAGGAGTTCCGCAAGAAGGCTCTGAACCCCGAGAACCCCAAGATGCGCGGCTCCCACGAGAACGGCGACGTGTTCTTCCAGCATCGTGAGGCATGCAACAGCGTTTACAACGCTCTGCCTGCTGTTGTTGAGAAGTACATGGCCAAGATCAACGCAAAGCTGGGCACCAACTACGATCTGTTCAACTACTACGGCGCAGCCGATGCTGACCGTGTGATCGTGGCTATGGGCTCCATCTGCGACGTTGCTGACGAAGTCATCGACTACCTGAACGCACGCGGCGAGAAGGTCGGTATCATCAAGGTCCGTCTGTACCGTCCCTGGGTGTCCTCCGCTCTGCTGAAGGTCCTGCCCAAGACCGCCAAGAAGGTGGCTGTGCTGGACCGCACCAAGGAGCCCGGCTCTCTGGGCGAGCCCCTGTACCTGGATGTTGCCGCTACCCTGCGTGAGGCTGGCCTGAACGATGTCGTTCTGACCGGCGGCCGTTACGGCCTGGGCAGCAAGGACACCCCGCCGTCCTCCATCTTCGCTCTGTTCAAGGAGCTGGAGAAGGATCAGCCCAAGGAGCGTTTCACCCTGGGCATCACCGACGACGTCACCTTCCTGTCTCTGCCGGAAGTCAAGCCCGCTCCCATCACCGCAGCTGCTGGCACCAAGGAGTGCAAGTTCTGGGGTCTGGGCGGCGACGGTACGGTCGGCGCTAACAAGAACTCCGTCAAGATCATCGGCGACCATACCGACAAGTATGTTCAGGCATACTTCCAGTATGACTCCAAGAAGACCGGCGGCGTGACCATCAGCCACCTGCGTTTCGGCGACAAGCCCATCCGCAGCCCCTACTACATCAACCAGGCTGACTTCGTGGCCTGCCACAACCCCGCTTACATCCACATGGGCATGAAGATGGTCCAGGATGTCAAGCCCGGCGGCGTGTTCATGATCAACTGCCAGTGGTCCGATGAGGAGCTGGGCCAGCACCTGAACGCCGAGGCAAAGAAGTATATCGCTGACAACAACATCCAGCTGTATACCATCAATGCCATCGACAAGGCCATCGAGATCGGCATGGGCAAGCGCACCAACACCATTCTGCAGTCTGCATTCTTCAAGCTGGCTGACGTCATGCCCATCGAGGATGCCGTCAACTTCATGAAGCAGGCCGCTCAGAAGAGCTACGGCAAGAAGGGCCAGGACGTCGTTGAGATGAACTGGAAGGCCATTGACGCAGGCGTTGACGCCATCCACAAGGTGGACGTGCCCGCATCCTGGTCCAACCCCGAAGCTGATCCCGCACCCAAGGCTCTCACCGGCCGTCCGGAGCTGGTCAAGCAGATCCGTGAGGTCATGGAGCCCATTGCCCGTATGGACGGCGACAGCCTGCCTGTTTCCTCCTTCGTGGCAAATGCAAACGGCGAGTGGGAGCAGGGCGCTTCTGCATACGAGAAGCGCGGCACCGCTGTCAACGTCCCCGAGTGGGATGCTGCAAAGTGCGTTGGCTGTAACCAGTGCGCATTCGTGTGCTCTCATGCTACCATCCGTCCCTTCCAGCTGACCGCCGACGAGCTGGCAGCTGCTCCTGCTCAGACCAAGAGCCGTGACAACAAGCCTGCAAACGAGTACAAGTTTGTGATGGCTGTGTCTCCTCTGGACTGCATGGGCTGCGGCGAGTGCGTCACCGTCTGCCCCACCAAGGCCATCACCATGGTCCCGCAGGACAGCCAGGCAGATCAGCAGGCAGTGTTCGACTACTGCGTTGCCAACATCTCCAAGAAGCCTTCCAAGTTTGCTGACGATACCGTCATCGGTTCTCAGTTCAACCAGCCGCTGCTGGAGTTCTCCGGCTCCTGCGCAGGCTGTGCCGAGACTTCTTACGCTCGCCTGATCACTCAGCTGTTCGGCGAGAAGATGTACATCTCCAACGCTACCGGTTGCTCCTCCATCTGGGGCGGCACCGCATCCATCTCTCCGTACACCGTCAACAAGGACAGCGGCCATGGTCCTGCATGGTGCAACTCCCTGTTCGAGGATAACGCAGAGCATGGCCTGGGCCTGTACATCGGCCAGAAGACCGTCCGCGAGAACCTGATCAAGGAGATCGCTGAGGTTGCTGGTTCCGACAAGGCATCCGCAGAGCTGAAGGCTGCTTACGAGCAGTTCATCGCTACCAAGAACAACACCAAGGCCAACGACGAGCCCGCAAAGGCCCTGATCGCTGAGCTGGAGAAGGCTGCTGCTGCTGGCTGCGAGAAGTCTGCTGAGATTCTGAAGAGCAAGCAGTACATCGCCAAGAAGTCCGTCTGGATCTTCGGCGGCGACGGCTGGGCATACGACATCGGCTTCGGCGGCCTGGATCACGTCCTGGCTTCCGGCGAGGATGTCAACGTCATGGTCTTCGATACTGAGATGT
>OGIU01001338.1_pt1 | contig 11837 bp, 7 predicted proteins | sample 1571791 | NCBI WGS metagenome assembly OGIU01 (sample SAMEA2582104, study PRJEB24529) | metagenome | biome: Human gut stool | place: China | collected 2011
AATTACTGTAGGAATAGCAATCCGGTGTCACGCCGTCCTTCACCTGCTCTAACTCTTCCACGGAATGGCACTTGCTAATATGACCGAGGTATCGTTTCAGGCACACATCCACATAGGCTTCCTTCGTCTCAACCGCCTCATAAAGAGAGTTCTCCATGGCACGCGGCTCGCTGTCTGCGATTGCTTTGGAATTAATGAGATCCACTTCCTCAAACTGTTTCATCTCACGAAAGACCGCCGCCGCATCATGCGCAAACTTTGGCTCTGTAATCAGGGAAAACTTCAGCCTTCCCATACGGCCCTCGACCGCATTTTTCCACTCTTCGTCTGCCACATCAAAAAGATCCGCCAGAATCTGGACTTTTATCGTTCTTCCGTAACGGTCGCTTAATTTCCGCTCCAGGGAACTTCTTGCAGAACGGAGATTCTCGCTGTAGGATTTCCGGTTGTTTTTCATATCATCCACAAGCTTCTGCTTTTCTTTCAGTTCTTTTCCTGCCTCGCGCTTCTGCTCACTGTAATCTTCAAATTCATTTTCGATATCCTGCTTTGCAGACTCTATTTTCAAATGCAGTTCCTGACAGTTTTCCTCTGTCACATTTCCGTTTTCGATCGTTTCAATGAGATTTAGAACCGGATTGCTGATATAATCGGTGATAACTTCATCCTCTTCCCACTGTTTCAATCCCTGAACGATTTTGCGCCACTGTCTGCTGTTATCGGTCAGCATCCGGCTTCTCTGCTCTAATTCCTCTAACTGCTGCTGTTTGCTTCCAAGATCGCTGGCTTTTAAATCTGCACTCACACGGATCAGCTCCTGCTCGACCTCTCCGCGCTCTCCGGCGAGCCTGTCTGCCTGCTGCTGCAGCTGTGCCTGTTCTTCTTCGATTCTTTTTTTGTCCTCCTCGGCGGCTTCTATTTTCGACCGGAGATCCTCAATATCAATGCAGCGGATAAAACTCTCTGTGCGGATCATATCGGTCTGGAGCGTCACCAGCTCCTGCCCGGTCTCTTTTACGTCTGTCAAAAGTTCGATACGTTTGCGCATATCCTCAATTTTTTCCTTGATCTGGCGGTAGGCATCTAACTGCTCACTGATCGTTCCGATCGTGTCTGACGTGCTCTTTGGAAACATATAATCACGGATAAACTGTCCTGTTCCGTTTGTCATTTTCAGTGCGATCGCACTCTTTTCCATCGTGATAAAACGGTTTGGATCAATGTAACCTAAAATGACATCATATAACGTTCCAAGATAAGCTTCCTTGGAAGCGTAAATACGGTTGACATCCCCTTTTCCACGGTTGTCCTTCGATACGGCTCTCTCATTTACCAGCTTTTTGATATCCTGATTGGAATAACAGAAGCCCTCCTCCGTGATATACCCCGGTTCCGGCATCTTTCCGGAATGGCTGAAATAGGAGAACTTTTTGATCTCGGAATCATTTTTTCTCACTTCAAACGCAATGCCCACACAGGTGGTGATGTGCGTTCCCGTGTCCTCGATTTCCAGTGCAATGACCGAACAGAAATCGCAGTTTCCACGGTTTGCAGAACCATCTTTCTGCTCACCACGTAGGTAGCTTAAGACACTTCTGCGGTTTTTGGCATCATCCGCCGCCTTGTTCAAAAAGCTCGGACTGAAGCTTCCATATAAAATAACCTGGATTGCATCCATAACGGTCGATTTTCCAGATCCGCTTTTTCCACTGAATAAATTCACATATTCATTAAATTCTAATACTTTATGATTAATTCCACCCCAATTGTTCAGACACATACGGGTGAAAACTTTCTTTGCCTGGCTCAAATTTCATGCTCCTTCGTATTTCCTGTTATTCTGTCATTTCATTCTGGTATTCTCGCACCAGCTCGTTGATATCCATCGCCGAGCAGAACACATTTACAGTGCTGTAAATATAAATCGGGGTAAAATCTTCCAGATTGGCAACGGCACCCGGCAGTTCGATCATCTGATGCGTTTTCATCAGCACAAGTGCATCGTTCCACTCCTGTCCTGTGAGACGTCTTGTAATAAGGTTTGTATTTTTTCCATACTCACGGATCTCTGCCAGATTTGTGGTAGTTGCATGCAGACCTTCCCCCATGATTTTGTCACGGTAAATCATTTTTAACAGTATGACCAGCTTCGTTGTCATAAGGCTCATACGCTCTGTCATAACGCCATCCCCCGTAATCCGGAAAATGTGTTCCTGCGGATCATGCACAAGCTCGCAGTCCAGAACAGACAGATAATCCGCGATAAACTCTCTGTGGCGCAGACACACCTGATACCTCGGATTGTCGTGCTGTACCAGAGTTGCCGGGTCACATTTCACCTGTAAAATGCAGGTCTGCCGGAATAAATCCTGTATCGTTTTTCTGATATTCTCTGCCTCGCCCTGTGAGACAGTTTCCATATATTGTAACATTTTTTCCAATGCCCTCTTTCCTGTATCATAACTCAATTTTATTGATTCTGCCCGATCACAAGTCTCGAATAAGTTAATCCGTCCTCACTCCGTATCTCGCCATCCACCGACACTGTATCTTCCGTAAGACGCTCCTCCGTCTCTTCCTGCCAGAGAAAAAGAAGTTTTTCCAGATCTTCCACGGACTGTACGGTCTCTTCTGTTGCCACAAAGATTCCATCCACGGTATTTTTCCTTCGGAAACTCTGTAACTCATTTCTTGTATACAACGGCTTTGGTACAAAATCCGTCATGTGCTGTTCCTTTGCGTCTATTTCTTCGTCCAGCATCACCGGTGTAAACGCTCCATCCCCGCGGTCTCTCCTTCCGGCAAAACTGTTATCTGTAATATTTTTAAACTGCGAAGAAAAACGGATACGATCTCTCATTTCCACCAAAATCTCATCTTTTTTCCCACTGCGGTCTAACAGATTGATCAGTTTGATGATGTTATCTTCCTCACTGACGCCCTCCTGCAAAATGTAATGGATGCGGGCCAGCGCACGCTTTGCAAAAACGGTTTTCTGTTCAATAAGTTTATTGTACTTGCGCTCGATCATGTCAAATTCCCGTTCCAACTGCATCACGACCCTGCTCGTATCCTCACAATACTGCAATCTGTACTCGTTTCTCTTCTGTAAAAGCGTGCCCGCTTCGAGAGAATTTTTTTCTTTCAGAAGCACCGCTTTTTTCTCATCATTTTCGTTTAAAATTTCACTGATAAGTTCTTTCACTGCCTCCTTGTACCGGTAAAAACTGTCCGTCGTTGTGAGGATTGCATATTTTTTGCTGTCGCTGTTGTTGATCTCCTCCACAAGCACCTGCTGGATCCCGATAAAATGTTTCTGGGAGGAAAGCTCATCAAAATAGGAACGCATTCCATCCTGCATGTTGGACAGCAGCTGCCCCAGACTTTTGGATGTACGCAGTGCACTTTTTAAAATATCATTGTTTTTTTCATTGTCAGAATGATAGGTAAACAACGCACTGTAAATGGAAAGCATGCTCTCTCTTTCCCGGCTGTCATCATCACTCTGCAGCTTTTTAAACAACTCGACATACAACTGGCTGTATTCCGGGAAAGAGATCACACAGGTATTCAGTTTCTCATCAAAATCGCTTTTCAGCCATCCCCACCGGATCAGGTGGTTTAACATGCCGGAAGGAGAATCGCTTGGAAATAATGCATCCGGCGTTTCTCCTTCCTCCATATCGTCCTCTTCCTGCCACACGATCTTTGATTTCTCGATCGTATTCTCAATAATAAGCGCACACTCTTCCTGCGTAAGACCGAGAGAAGCATATACTTCATTGTTTTCCTCGTAAATGGCTGTGACAAACTGCATATATGCTTCCCTGTTTTTTGTGCGGAATAATTTATAAAAATCATTTGGAATTTTCTTCTTTAAAATCATGTATCTTAATTCCTTTGTTTAAAGCTCTGTCTTTCTATTATACACTATTTTTAAAGGCTTCCACAAGTTTATTTCTGATACTGCTATAAAGAAAAAGAGAAATCGTACAGACAAAATATGATGTTCCTGCTCGCATAGCTCGCAAAGGAAATCATATTTCATCTGTACGATTTCTCTTTTTTATTACCTATCTTTTTAAGCCTCATCCTTAGGAAGCACAATATTTAAGACCAGTGCAACAATTGCAGCCGGAACGATTCCGGAACCACCGAAGATCAACTGCATGGTATCCGGCAGCATTCTTAAAATGTCACTGTTTGCTCCAAGTCCATAACCAAGTCCCAGTGCGACAGATACGATCGTAATATTTCTTCCGGTCAGTTTTTCCTTTGTGATCAGCTGGATACCGCTGACTACGATAGAAGAAAACATCATAACTGCTGCTCCACCGAGAACACTCTGCGGCATAATAGAGATCAATGCTGCAAGTTTTGGGAACAGTCCGCACAGGATCAACACTCCTGCTCCGCACGCAAGTGCCATACGGTTTACTACTTTTGTCATCGTAACCAGTCCAACGTTCTGGCTGAAAGAAGTGTTTGGAAGAACACCAAATAACGCAGCGAGCGAAGAACCAAGTCCATCACACACAACGCCTCCGGAAAGTTCCTTGTCTGTTGCCTCACGGCCAAGTCCGCCTTCCATGACACCGGAAATGTCACCGATCGTTTCCACGGCTGTCACGATAAACATGATCAGTACCGGCACGATCGCACGCATATCAAAAATCGGCTTTACCGGCATTACTTTCGGCAATGCAAACCAGGAAGCTTCTCTCACTTTATCAAAATTCAAAACCCATGCCTTGGTGTATTCCACTCCATCAGCATTCACTGCGGTTGTCGGAAGGATCATTCCCATAATAAAACATAACACATATCCTGCAATAATACCGATCAGGATGGAGGAAGAACTTGCCATTCCCTTTGCAAAGTGTTTTACCCCAAGAATAATGATCAACACAACAAGACCGATGAGTAAATTTTCCAATGAACCATAGTCAGCCGCAGAAGATCCTCCTCCAAAGGAGCTGACACCAACACTGATCAGGGAAAGTCCGATTGATAAAACTACTGTTCCTGTCACCACTGCAGGGAAAAATCTGCGGAGCGGTTTTAAGAAAAATCCAAGCACGCCCTCAAACAGACCACCGATGATCGATGCACCCATGATCGCGCCATATGCGATCACTCCGCCACCCATAACACCTGCAACGCTTTTAAATACACCAATAAAACCGGAACTCGTTCCCATAATGATCGGAACACGTCCACCGACAGGACCGATTGCGAAAAGCTGAACCAATGTGACAACGCCAGCAATAATCATTGCATTCTGTAATAATTCCACATAAACCTCTGCAAAGTCAGATGCTGCTCCAATACCGCATGCACCACAGATCACGATCAGCGGTGTCAGGTTTCCGACAAACATTGCCAGAACATGCTGCAAACCATAAACGATCGCTTTCGGCCATGGAATTCTTCCGTCCATTTCATAAGGGGATGTGTACTCTTTTGTTTTTTCCATTTTTTAAACTCCTGTTATTTTTACTTTTGTTCCAGACAGTATGAAAAAAGTGGCTTTTTCTATCTGCCAGCATATATTTTCATCCTGCTTTTCCTATCATCCGATAGCAGTATAGCATAGGTTCTCTTTTCCTGAAAAGTCATTATTATTAATGAATTTTATCGATATAACTAATAATTATCTGTTCAAATATATAAAAATGTTCCTCAGATCTTCTTTTCTCACCGATAATAACAGTTTTGACTGCATCCATCCTGAAAAAGTGAGGCTTTCATTTTCTTCTGATATTGCGCCTCACTGTCGGAGTTTTCCAGAATATCCAGAGCTTTCCGCAACTGCCTTATATCCTTTTCCATAAAATCGGTATAATTGCCACGACCGACCAGTTTTAAATGGGTAATGCCGACCTGTTTCATGCGGTAAAGTGCGCAGAGCCCACAACCGGTACTGCCGGTCAGATAACCATCTTCATCCAAAGGAAGTCCCTTCCCCTCTTTTTCCTGTATTCTGTCTGTTTCTGCCACATCTTTTTGCGCAGCATCTGTCTCTTCTTTCTTGTGTAGATTTCCCAGTTCATATGGTACTCTGCAAAGATGTGTCAGTTCATCACAATGCAGGGAATTACAGAATGCCCCGGAAAAATGACAGAGTTCATTCAAAATGAAGGCTTCATATTCATGTGGGAAATCTGCCTCTTTAATACAGCTTTGCATATCTTCCAGCGAATTTTTCCTGTGAAAAATCACACGGCGGATTCCAAACGGTAACATCTGTTCTAACATTCCCCGGTTCACTTCCGCGGTCTCACCGCTTAAATGGATTCCGCAGTTGATTTTCTGCTGTCTGAGGTACAGCATCAGTGCCGGGTCTGCAATGATAAAATTTTCAAAGCCTGCTGCCATGCACTGTATGATGATCTCCGCTATGACAGGATACTGCTCCCCTGTATAGTAGATGGAATTAAACGTCAATTCTACCGGCTTGCCATAATAGTCCACCATTTTTTTCAGAATTTGCAGTTCGCTCATGGAACCAATCTGCACATTGTAAAAAAGTACTTCCCTACGGTTTAACGGATGGATCACACCGTACTTTTCCGCCCAGGAAAACGGTACATATCCACAAAAGAATTCATCCGCCCCCGCTTTTACAAATGTCTCATATTCATCAATACTTCCTAAACCTGCGACAATTTTCATCTGTTAAAGTTCCACTTTCTCAATCACGCAGGTATGTGTCTTTGTCTTTTTATCATAATTAATTCCGGCTAACAGAAGATTACCTTTGTAATCCTCTAAGGATTTCACATACTTTTTCTCTTTTATTTGTGCGATTGCACCTTCTGCATCCTTATCCCACTTTAATTCAATAATCACTGCCGGCTTATCTGCGTGTATTTTTCTTGGGATCATGCAGATATCTGCAAAACCTTTTCCTGTCGGCAGTTCCCGGATGATCGTATAATATTCTCTTGCAAAATAGAATGCCAGATGAATGGTACAACTCAATGAGTTTTCATCATGATACTGAAGAATTGAAATCTCATCATGGACATTCTCAATTCCGGCAGCAACTGCTTTTGCATCCTGATTCCATAATGCTTCCACTAACTTACGCGAATTTTCGACCGAACGCATTACCTCGTGCCAGTCCATGGTACTGATGGCATTGAGATATTCCTGTGACACTTCTTTGTTTGGAATGGTCACTTTCTCTGTCTCACTGTTATATGTCAGATAACCAAGGTGCACCAGTAAGGTCAGTACATCATCCTTTGTTGCAAAAGTTGTCATGTCGTTGCTGAATGTTCCGGTATTAATACGCACACCCTCCCCTGCAAGCATCTGGATCACTGAATCTTTCAATCCATCCATATTCATCTGAATATATATTTTCAGTGCCTCATAGGTCTCTGTTCGGTTCCAGTATGTGCCGAATTTGTGCCGCAGCATCGCCTCTACCACTGATTTCGGGCTATAAATTGAATATCTTTTGTCGCCAAAACGACTATGTGAAATCAGATCATATCCATCATACCACGCTTTGACTTCTTCAAAGTTCATGGCATATTCCTCACACAATCCCTTAACTTCTTCTTCCGTAAACCCAAAAAATTCTGCGAGTTCTCCCGGATCGGTCATCGAGTACTCCATAAACATATTCAGTGCCGAGTGAGAACCGTATTTTTTTATAGGGAGGATTCCCGTCATATACGCAAGGGCAATATAATCTTTATCCTTTAGCCAGAACCGCAGGAAATCAAGATACTTTTTCTGTGACTCTTTGTCCTGCTCATATTCACGGAACAGGCAGTCCCATTCATCAATTAAAATGATGAACGGATGGTGCGTGTTGGCATAGACATCCTGCATCGCAAATACCAGATTATCTTCTATCTCATATGAAGAATATCTGTTTTTCAAATCTGTGATCAGCCTCTTTTGCAGTAATCTTAGCATTTCCTCCATGCTCTGTGTTGCGCTCAAAAATTCCTGCATGTTAATTTTTAACACATCATACTGGTTCAAATGTTTCAGATACTCTTCTGACTGACTGATTTTAAGTTTATCAAAAAATTCCTTCGTATCACAATCTCTGTCATAATATGCCGCAAGCATATTTGCTGCCATAGATTTTCCGAATCGTCTTGGTCTGCTCACGCAGACATATTTCTGCTCTGTGCCAAGCACTGTGTTCGTCTTTTCAATCAGTCCGCTTTTATCAATATAAATTTGTGACCGCAGACTTCCCTGAAATGCTGTGCTGCCCGGATTAAGATAACTTCCCATAAAAAAATCCTCTCTGAACCATGTTATAACAAAGATATTTCACCCAATGTCATCCATGTAAAAATTTTATTTTTTAACATTTTTCTGCCTCTAACATAATCTTACAGGTTTTCTTATAACATGCGATCGCATATTTTAAGATTTTACAGATTCCGTCCTGATGCAACGCTTCTGCATACCCTGTATCATCAATCTGTTTCAATGCTTTTTTGCACTCTGCTTCCAGATTACCATCATTGGCATACTTCACCTCAATAACAATCCCGACCTCAGAATCTCCTACCTGGATCATGATATCACTAAATCCATCTCCAGATTCTCTGTTTGATGTCACAAGCCAGTTTTCTTTAAACCCAAGAATTCCAAGCAAAATTCCATGATAAAAATTTTCTTTTGTCGGCTTCTGTACAAAAGTATCTCTCACACTGATCGTTTTTTGCATGTAATCTGAAAAAAGCTTCTCTGCCACATCCGCTTTCTCTGTTAATAAGGCATCACAAAAAGCGTTTACTTTCTGACCATCCTGCTTAATATTCTCCTTAAATAATTTCAGAATATGTTCTGTGATAATATTTCTGATTTCTCTATTCGGGATCACAAGATCATACCTGTTTCCATCCGTATTGCTGCGGCTTGTCAGATACCCTGTCATAAAAAGGGTACTCCAGAGATTATCGATTGATGAATACAATTCCTTATAGGTCATCTCCTGACTGATTTCTTTCTGGACACTTCCACCATTCACAAGATGTTCCAACTCCAGTTTTGTGAGTTTCTGCGGTTCATAAATACTATTGATAAAGCGATGGATCACATCATTTCCGCTTGTATTCACCCAATAATTTTTTGGTGCACACTCCTGATTTGCAATATGATCACTGCAATAGTTAATCACATCCCATGGACAATATACATCAACATTTCCAAAACGATACCCATCATACCATTCTTTTACCGTCTCATAATGTGTATCCTGACCATAATAATGAAGCAACTCTTTTACTTCATCATCTGTAAAGCCAAAGTTTTCATCAAAATCAACATCCGTAATGGAATAAACTTTAAAATTATTCAATCCTGTAAAAATGCTTTCTTTTGCAACCCGAAGGCATCCTGTCAACACAGCAAACTTCAAACTGTGATTCGTCTTTAACACATTTTCAAATAAATTACGGATCAAAAGTACCATCTCATCGTAATAGCCATTTTCATTTGCTTTTGCAAGTGGCACATCATACTCATCAATCAAAACGATCACTTTTTCTTCATAATGTTTTTCCAAAAGTTCTGAAAGTTCCAATAAGCTGCTGCTTAATGTTCCATCATCCTTCATCTGAGAAAGCAATTTTTCAAAAAGTTCCTTATCAACCTGTGTCAGTTTTTCACTTTCTGATAAGTTCTGCAATCTACGCGCTTCTCTGTTGATAACTTTTACAAGACAGCTCCGTGCCTCGTCGAAAGTGTTTCCATTCACGCCTTTCAAACTGATGGATACAACCGGAAACTTTCCAAGATACTGTTTGCAGACTTCTTTATTCTTTGAAATATACAATCCATCAAAAAGTGATGCGTCTGCTCCTACCTCAAAAAATGTCTGAAGCATACTCATATTTAAAGATTTTCCAAACCGGCGTGGACGGGTAAAAAGATTTACCTTTCCCCACTGGGCGAGAAGCTGCTCGATCCATCTCGTTTTATCAACATAATAAAAATCTTCTTTCCGCATCTCTTCAAAACTCTCAATTCCAATTGGAAGTTTCTTACGTTTGTTCATAACAGCTTCTCCTTTTCAATCCACTACATACTTATTTTATTATAATTTTTTCATTCCGGAATAGCAAGCACTCTCTCCACCATCTCCTCAATGTTACGAACACACAATGATACAAACTCCGACCTGCACTCTTTATCTGCCAATGCAATCGCTGCATCATTCATGATTTTAAAGTTCGGAACAGAATCGTTTGGCTTCTGTTCTCCGGCTGGCAGATACCACCAGGTTGCCCACCAGTCCTTGTGGTCTTCCACACTGATGTTCAGATAATGCCCGACTGCTTTTTCTGTTTCGCGATCATATTCATCCACCTGATCCCCGTGCCCTTCCTCCGATTCTGCATTCGGATCAAAGACACAGAATCCGGCGAACAGACGATGTTCTACCTCCACACGGAACCAGAGCTGTTTTCCATCCGGCATCGGGGCATCCTTTACAATGTAGTTGATCCCCGGATAGGTAGTGTTCCATTTATAAAAAAATTCATCCGCCTGCTCTTTATATTCGTACCAGTTGCTTTTTTTCTCTCTCGTCCAATGATTTCTTTCCGCCACTCCTGCCAACTGCTTTTCAAACTCTTCGAAAACCAGATAAATCAGCTTTGCTTTCGCAGCATTGATGGAATCTGCGATCTGCATCCCTGCTCTTAGGGAATCACCCGACTTAAGCAGTTCATCAATTACCATATTTCTCACCTTCTCACTTGTATAACCGCTGATCTGTTCTATGTTCTGGATAAACTGTTCCAAAATAGGAACCATTCCTGTATTTTCACAACTTTTACATGCTTTCAGCCAGTTTAAAATGTGCACACGGAATGAGAGACAGACAATATCCTCCTCCGGTACTGACTGGCTGCCGGAAGATGTGCTGTCTTTTCCTGGTCTGTGTCCATCCAATGTCAGATAATACACTTTCGCCTGCGCATCTCTTCTTTTTGCATACTGATAATAATCAAAGCACTGGCTTTTCTGGTCAGCCGCATATATTTTCACTTCTATCGGAAGAAAATAGCTGCCAATTTCAATTACAATGTCGATTCTCCGCTCATCATCAATCGCATATTCTGCCGTCACAATTGCCTGATCTACCAGTTTTGTATCCATTTTTTCCATTCCAAGACAATCTCTCAGGAAAATTTTTAAGTACTCTGCCCCTGCGCCATGCTGCCCTCTCGGATTTAAAAGGTCAGCTATCATGCGGCAGATCAGAACTTCCTTTGACTGTATCTGTAAAACAGAAAAAATATTGTAATCTTTTGTTTTTAATAAATTTATATTTTCCGTGTTCTGCTTGATTACACGGTCAAGAACAGACTCCATCGTATTTTTCTCCCCTGTTGCATTTCAGCGGAATCGTTTTCTATATAAAAATGCATTCCTGTCCAGACAATGTCCTACTATTACAAAGAAACATTCACAACAATCCGGTCAATCCCCTGTTCGAGATAATCCTGCAATTGTTTTTCATCCCACAGTATTTTCTCATCATATCCAAACAGTGAATTATACCTTCCCACCATTTTCAGATGCTTCGGATATAGAAATACTTTTTGCTCACAATATTTCGGGCAGTTTTCCGGCAACTTTTGTTTTTCCCTGTCACCATATCTGCAAACGGCATAAAGCGTACAATACTGCGAGGTATTTGTCTGGAAAAAAGGAAGATGCAGGCTGTGGTGTCCATCTGGGATTGTAACCTTATATCCACATGATTCAAATTCAAATCTTTGTATATCGAATGTATTTTTTAAATAATCCTGATAAAATCCACAATTCAAATTATTTTCTGCCAGACT
>OGIU01001343.1_pt1 | contig 11817 bp, 10 predicted proteins | sample 1571791 | NCBI WGS metagenome assembly OGIU01 (sample SAMEA2582104, study PRJEB24529) | metagenome | biome: Human gut stool | place: China | collected 2011
ACCCTTGCTTTTTTCTGCCACCCAATAACCTGGATCCAGTTCATAAACCACTCGTTTCGGATGACCGACACGTATTGCTTCTTTTACGATAAAATAACTATCTGAAAGATACTGGCCCAGCTGAGCAGTTTAACTAGCGCTACCGCCAGTATACTGATCTACAACTTCCGGCGCAATTGCAGCTTTTCCATGAGAAGTTCCTACAAATATATCTGTGTACTCCTCGCCGTTTTCCAGATTATGCATATCAAACCGAAAAAAGCTATACGGTTTTGCCGCAAAGCAAAGCATTTCATTCACAAAAATAATAATTATCATCAAAATTACCGGACTGACAAGTTTTTTAAAATTGTGCATAAATAAATCCTCTCGCTACTGCTGTTGATCCAAAGAATCCGATGGATGCCAGCAGACAAAAATAAATTGCTACAGTAATTGGCAGACTCAGTCCTGCAAGTGATTCTCTTATCTTCATGCCACGTTCCTGAAGGACACTTACAATAAACAGAATGATGCAGCCTGCTGCCAGGATTGCCAGCGCATAAGGGGTAAAAGCAGTTCCTTCTTTACCGGCCGGGATCAGCAGTAACTGTGACGGTGCAAACTTTGTGACAGAAAGCTTCATCATATGAAAAGCCTGTCCTACTGTGTCCGCTCTGTCAAAAAACCAGCTGATATTTACAAGGATAAAAGTACGGATGATCATAAATACATGATACCAGTTCTCTTTTCCAGTGATGTTGAATTTCTTTTTCCAGTTTCTGTAATGCTCTGCCATAAGTCCGCTGAAAGCAATGATAATACCATTGTACATACCGTATACAATGTACTTCCAGGCAGCACCATGCCATACACCAACAACGAAGAATACGATCAGATTCGCCAGACAGATTGGTAATGTACGTCCGGTCTTTTTGCCAAATACCTTCTTGCCCCATTTGCCAAATTTTCCCATCCACTTGGATAATGTCACAGGATAGAACACATAATCCTTCATCCAGGTACCAAGAGTAATGTGCCAGCGGTGCCAGAAATCTGTAATGGAAATGGAGAAGAACGGACGCTTGAAGTTCTCATCCAGCTCAATTCCAAACATAGACGCAATACCAATTACCACATCCATACCACCGGAAAAATCTGCATATAGCTGAACTGTGTAAAATAATACACCAAAGATTGCCAGTCCGCTGTACTGATCCGGATTGTCGAAAATCGCATCTACAAACACTGCTGCCCAGTCCGCCAGGATCATCTTCTTAAAAAATCCCCAGAGAATGCGCTCAAAGCCTCTGATAATATTCTTACCTTCGAATTTATGAGGTTCATAAAGCTGATGTGCCAAACGACTGTATCTTCCGATTGGTCCCTGCAGAATCTGTGGAAAGAAAGAAACAAACAATGCATATTTTACAGGATTCCTCTCCGCATCACATCTCTTCCAGTACACATCCAGAAGATATCCGGAGGATTGGAAAGTATAAAACGATATTCCCAATGGAAGCAGGATTTCCATTCCTCTTAAATTCATATGAAACAAAGCATTGAGGTTCTCAATCATAAAATTTGTATACTTTATCACTCCAAGCATACCAAAATTCAATATTAATCCAAGCACCAGAAAATTTCTTGCACTTTTGTGGCTTCCACCTGCCTCTGCCTTTTCAACTGCAAGTGCAATCCCCCAGGTAACCAATGTGGAAAACAGGATAAATCCCACGTAACGGACGCCACCTGCCAGATAATAAATATAGCTGAAACATAACAAAACCAGCCACTGAAATTTGTGCGGCACAATATAATAAACAAGCACACTCACCGCCACAAACAGTAAAAACAAGTTTGAAACTAATGACATGATCTTTCTCCCTAAATATGTACAATTCTTCAGTTGTACTTATAATAAGGGCACTGCACTATGTTATTCCCTCAGATAATGCAGTGCCCTGTTTTATTATACTTTTTAATGCATTTTCCCTTTACAACTGCTGAATCTGATTAATTTAATAACCCATTATCCAGACATCCGTCTCCACCGTCATCAGAACCACCATCATCAGAACCATCATAATCACCGGAATCATCATTACCATAATCATAATCATTACTGTAATCATAGTCATTACTATAATCATAGTCATTGCTGTAATCACTACTGTTATCATAACTCTGCGTTGTTTCAGAAGCTGCCTGTGCAGCTGCCTCAGTTGGCTTCGGAGCTAATGCTTTCTCTGTTTCCAGAGTATTGTATTCTTTCTTCTGGCTGATACTGTCAAATACCAGATATGCTACTTCACCTTCCAGATGAAGTTCTGCTTCCTCTGTATCGCCAAATGGGAAAGTGTGGATCTCAGCAGTTGTTCCATCCTCGAAAGTTAACTGAATATTATATTTCGGGATTTCCTTCTCAGCATCATCCTTATCTTCGCCTTCTGCTTTTTCATCTGTTTTGGCATCTTCTGTTTTTGTTTCTTCAGTATCTGTGGTCTCTTTTGCATCATCTGAAGAATCCTTGTTTTCCTCATCTGCTTTATCTTTAGCATTGGGATCAAACCAGAAAACTCTTTCCTCATCTGCTTCGAACTTATCTTCTTCTTTCAGGAAATTATCCGGATATTCTTCGTCTTTTTCATTCTTAACAGTAACACCTGTGATAACTTTACCTGTAAGATTTTTCAATTTTACAGAAAAAACACCCTCTGTGTCCTCTTCCGGTTTTTCACCAATTGTCTTTAAATCTTCTTTCTCTTCATCAGCTTTATCTGCATCTTCTGCTACATCTTTATCTTCAGATTCTGTGGCATCCTTATCCGCATCTTCTGAAGTTTCTGTTTTTGCTGTAGTATCTGCTGCCATCACTGCCTGACTGAATACAAGACTGCTTCCAAGTGCTGCCATCATAAATGCTGTTACAACTTTTTTCTTCATTGTCTTTAAATCCTTTCTGGTCATTCTTTATAGTTCTTGTTTGCCTTACTATTAAACAGATAAAATCATTCACTTCGTTACTTGCTCGTAACCAAAGTCAAAAACATTTCAATGCTTAGTTAACTCTCTTATAATTTACATATTTCAGAGTACGTTTCGCACCATATGTAAGTTTATAACCATTCAGTTTGTATTCCTTCTGGAAATTCGGATCATACACATAAGTTTTCTTTTTACCATTCACCTTCTGATCTATTTCAACCCACGCATGTGCTCCCTTCTTACCACCGGATTTCTGGAAATATCCTTTTACATAATGAGCATCATATCCTGCAACTTTAGCCATCCAGTAGAAAGTAGCTGCCATTACATAACAATCGCCACTGCCTGTTTTAAATCCATATAAACCATATTCTGTAGGTGTTTTTTTAGAAACCTTTACATTGCCTGCATACTGCAGAGAAACAGACCAGTTGAATGCCTTCTTCAGATTTCCTTTACACTTCTGAAGTCGGACTGCAGCCATAGTTTCTACTGCTGACAGCTTTGTTGCCTGTCCATTCTTTTTAATCTTATAATAAGTCTTTGCATTAACCTTATAATACGGTTTATTAGTCACAAGTTTTCCGGTTTTATCAAAACAATACGTATATTTACCGATCTTCTCTACCTTGTTTGTAATTTTCTCACCATTTACATAATAATATTTAACTCCATCAACAGTTTCCCATCCTTCCTTCTTCTCCGGAAGTGGTGTCGGAGTTACATCTGGTGTCTCAACTGTACTATCAGTTGTTCCATCCACATAATCAATGATCGTTGACTGTTCTGCCATAGCCGGCATTGCAGGTGTAAATGCCATTACTGAGCTAAGTAATAATGCTGTGATTTTTTTCCTGTTCATAACTCTGTTCCTTTCTTTTTTGTTAACTTACTATCTGCAAATTGCTTCAGCTGCTTTATAATTTTTCACAGCCGAAGCAACCGATTAACCTGGATAATTATCGTCTTACCGTGATACTCGCAACAACTTCTGCGCTGCTTCCTTTTCCTGTAGGACGCACAACATTTAACTGTACATAATCGTATGTGTAGGTGACATCCTTGCCGTTTCCATCAAGCATACAGGTATTGCCTTTACTTATTGTACACTTTTTATATTTTCCCAGAACCTTCTTAATCTTTGACGCATTGTTCTGTTTTGCCAGAGTAGATGTTGCCGCATATTTTCTGTATAAAGACGTCTTCTTTTTATCTACGGCTCCTGTTTTTGGATTAAAGTAATACAGCTTCGGAATCTCATACATGCTGACACTTCCTACACGTATTCCCTTTACTGTGTGACCACTTACATCAAACCCATAGTACTTACCATTAATCTTCTTCATCAGAATACCATACTTACCAACCATATCCTGATCAGCCTGATAAGCAGCTCCGTTTTTTCCGAAATAATAACGGAAACCCTTTGCTGTTACTCCCCACTGCTGAGTGACTTTCTGGTTATTCTCATCATATCCATATCTCTTTCCTGTCTTTTTGTCCAGTTTTACCTTAACAGTCTGCGGCTCTGCTGCCTGTACTGTCACTGTTTCTGCTACAACAGCCAACGGTGTCAGCATAAGAAGCATACAAAGTACAACTGCAAGGAATCTCTTTGTTTTCTTCATTCTCCATACTCCTTTTCTTAAAATTTAATTTTATGTTCTATTGTATATGCAGGACGTGTAGCTGCGCCAAACAACGTTCCGTACATATTATCATAATAGAGCCCGTTAATCATAACAAAGCTGTGTCCATCCGGAATTGTAATAACATAGGGTTCATATCCCAGTTCCTTCGCGATTGCAGCCACACTGCTGGCAATTCCATAACAGTTTCCTGTAAGACCGTTCTGGAACATCTGAAGGGAATATTTATAAACCCAATCTTTTGTCTTAAACTCCTGAGGTGTAGGATCCATGTATCCTACAAAGTTTGTATAGGCCATAATATAATAAAAGCAGGAACGGAATTTTTCATAATTACTTGCATTGGCATTACTGTGACGTGCAATAAAGTTCCTTGCCGCAAGCTTGCATCTCGCCTGTGTCAGATTTGAAGCATATCCGTTCTTATTAAATCTTATTCCACCTATAGTTTCATTTGTTGCACATTTACCGTTCTTATGCACATAGTACATTCTACCATTAAACTCATTCCATCCTGTAACAGGTCTTCCCTTGGCATCAACAAAATACTTTACACCATTAACCTTTACAATTGATTTCTTACCCGGAATTATTCTCTGTGCATTCTTATTAAACAGATAAAAAACTCCTTTAATCTTGTAATGTCCATCATGAGCTGCAACTCCATTGGATTTAAACCAGTAGTATTTACCATTAATCTTTTTCCATTTATTTCTGACTGGTTTATTATTTACGTAATAGCGATATACTTTCCCTTCCTTCAACAGTCCATTTTTAGGCACTGGCGTCGGTGTCGGTAATGGCAGTTCCGGCGTTATCTCCGGTGAGGGTGTTATTGTAACTGTCGGCTCACTTCCACCCTCCTGTGACAGGTCAACCGCATAAGCACTTCCTGCTCCAGATGTAAGTGCTGCCGTCAACATCATCGCTGTGAGTGTAACCTTCAGTGCTGTAAATCTTTTCCTCTTCATTTTCTATTCCTCCTGAGAAATTTTGCTCGAAGTTTCCTCCCTTCCTTTTGAAATATACTCTCAGAGTACATTTGAATTTTATACTACAATTATAGTATATTGAAGAGTTCATTTCAATTAATACGACGACTTTTATACAAAAACTTCCAGTTTTTTATAATCAACCTTTCACAAGATTCCACCACTTTTTTCTCTGTCTTTGTACAATTCTTCCATTGGCGCTAACTCCCTTTCAAGATATATCATAGTCTTGTGTGGGATCTTTACCTGTCCGCATATGTAGCTACTTTCCATAACGGAATCGTTGATCTTCACCAGATTCTTATGATCAAAGGAATTAATAATAATCTGCCAATGACACGCTGATACTAATTTACTAACAACTTACTAAAAAAAGAGGCTTCGTTACCACAAAGTTTAACGAAACCTCTTTTTTATATTGCCAAACGTATATTCTCAATCGCCGCATCCATCCTGTCACAGTAACAGTCGCAGACTTCTTTCATTTTGGAAATATTCTTCCTGTTTTCTTCATCATAGACACCAATAACCACAAATCCTGCTTTTTTTGCAGTTTCCGCTGCGTGAAGCGCATCCTCAAATACAAGTGTCTCATTCGGTTCTGCCTGCATAGATTCTGCTGCCTTCAGGTAAATCAATGGTTCATCTTTTCCTGCACCTGTTTCTGTACAGGTGTAAATCTGCTCAAAATAATCCAGAATCCCGTTTCTCGCAAGTGCTGCTTCTGTCAGTTCCCGGTTTCCAGATGTTGCAACTGTCATCTGTATATTTCTCTCTTTAAACCATTCCAGAGTTTTCTTCACTCCTGGTTTCAACGGTGCTTCAAACCGGTAAAAATCACTTACAATTTTCAGAACCTCTTCTATAATCTGTGAAATGGACTTATCCAACTGATATTTTTCTTTCATCCAGGCGGCTCCCTGCTCCAGACTCATGGTGTGCAGAGCAGCCCGGAGATTTTTCTCCGCTGTGATATTCTGACTCGCAAGATAACGTTCTCCAATATCCTCCCACACAGACATAGAATCCAGCAGCGTTCCATCTACATCAAAAATCGCTGCCTTCATCAGTCTTCCATCATATGAATCGCATCTACTGTATTATTGTACTGCTCTTCCACTTTTGCCAGAAGTTCTTCACAGCCTTCAGTATCTCTTCCTCTGAGCTTCTCTGTAATATCAAAGCTTGCCTTATACAGATTATCAAATCCAAGGTTCTGGCATACACCTTTTAAGGTATGAGCTGCACGAAAAGCTTCTTCCCCATTTTTTTGTGCCAGATTATCCTTCAGACTCCGGAAACTTCCATCATCCAGAAATTTCTTTGCAAATTTCTTAATAAGAACCTCACTTCTCAGTCTTCCAAGTACACCTTCATAATCTGCACCCATCTGTTCATAACATTCTTTTACTGTCATATTTTTCTCCTCTTTATCCCCATCTGCACTGTTAAACCTGCGTTTTCGCAATGATATTATTATATCACGCCATATAGCTGTTCTCAAGTGCTCTTTCACAAAAGCACCTTAGAATCTTTTTCCAAATATAAGCAACCCGCCGCAGTGTGATCCTTGCCCGGAGGGCTTTATTATGCTATAAGAATATTATGGAATGGTTTCCCATAGCATAATAAAGCACTTTCACATGTAATTCTCTCACATATGAAAGTGCTGATATCAGGCAGATGAAATCATCCGCATCACTACACACTATCACAGATTTTATATCCGGATATCATATAATTTTATTTTCTGCCGGTATTATCTGAAAAATCCCTGATTCTCAAAGTACTGGACAAATGGATTCTCACTTTCCTCTGTATCATCGGAGTCCATACTATCTTCACTGTCTGTATCTTCGTCTACATCTTCATCAGCATCTTTTGAGGATTTCTTAGAATCCTTTTTAGATTTCTTACTGTCTTTATCGTTATCATCACTGTCATCAGCATCTGTATTCTCATCCAAAGTTACTTTAACAGTCTCTTCTTTATAACTTGTTCCATGAGGAACCTGCACAGTCAGCTCTACCTCTTCATCTGGTTCATAATAGGAAAGATATTCGATCAGCTGATCAATACTTGAAACAGTTTTTCCATTAAATTCAGTAATAACACTGTTTGCTTTCAGACCTGCTTTATCAGCAGCTCCACCTTCTGTTACTTTTTTTACAAAAACTCCTGCCGGAATGCCATACATCTGAACTGCCTCAGAACTTACAGAAGAACCTTTGATTCCAAGTACACCATGTTCAGAATCATCCAGTTTATCTCTTGATGTCTCATTCATCAGATTCTGAAGAATGTCAGTTACGTCTGAGATTGCAATTGCATAACCCATACCTTCTACTTCAGTAGAAGCAAGTTTTGCAGAGTTGATACCAACAACCTCGCCTTCCATATTCAGAAGAGCACCGCCACTGTTACCAGGGTTGATAGCCGCATCTGTCTGGATCAGGTTTACACCGTCACTGCTGTCATCACTTCCATCTGTTACTGTGTTATTGTCAGAATCCATCCTGCGGTTCTTGGCACTTACGATACCGGTTGTAACAGACTGTCCATATCCAAGAGCATTACCGATTGCAATTACCTGCTCGCCTACCTTCAGATCATCAGAACTGCCAATCTTCGCAATTGAAATGGCATCCATTGTATCATCTTCAACATCATCCAGAGATACAGATACAACTGCAAGATCTCTCTCTTCATCAAATCCCTTTACGGATGCCTCCACTGCATTTCCATCTGTAAATGCAACTGACAATGTATCCGCACCTTCTACTACATGATAATTTGTAGCAATCAGAAGTTCATCATCATTCTTACCAACAATAATACCGGAACCACTGCCCTCTACTTCCTGTTCCTGCTGCTGTGGCGCATATCCATACATTCCATACATTCCGAAGTAATTCTGTACCTCCTGAACTGACTTGGTTGTAATAGATACAATAGATGGAAGTGCTTCTGATGCGATTTCAGACACATCAAGGTTTCCTTTTGCTGTGCTGCCTGTATCTTTTCCGGTATCTGATTTGGAATCACTGGCATCTGCATCTTTCTTCTCGGATTTTGCATATGTCAATGTTGTCTCGTCCTTATTTGAAGCAGCTTCCACTGTTGTGGCTCCGCTCCATCCTGCAAGTTTATTTACTCCCTCAAAACTTCCTGCTGCAAGTCCTCCTGCAAGTACTGCACATAAGCTGAGTGTAAGACCTTTCTTTGCAATCTTTCTGATTTTATCATTTCTGTTATCTTTGTTCATCATAATAAAGTCCCTCCATGAATCTATGTCATTTATCTATGTCATTTATTTATCTCTGTTTCCTTTTGATGCTTCTAAGTATAGGAATGATTTGTGTTCTTTGTGTGGGAAAAATGTGTTTAATTTGTGACAATTTTATACATTTCCAATATGACAGCAATTTTTAAAATCAGTCCTGTCTGTCAGTTACATCACTTTCGATACATGGAGGAAATTTTTCCGGTACTATATCCCGGAACCAGTGATTTCCAGTTTCCAACCTGACTTTTTAGTACCTTTTCTGTATATTTCAGGGAATTGGAACTATCCATATTTTTAAAGACATTATACGCTGTTTTCTTTTTCCCATTGGCATCCTTCAATCCCATTGCCAATCCCTGAGCCACCTCATGGGCTTCATCTTTATAGCTTCTTATAATAAATGCATCAATCATTGGATTGCAGGCAGCCTTATAATAGGCCAGTGCAATTGCTGCCGCCTGATTTGCCTGTCCTCCATAAGTGGAAGAAAATCCCTGTTCCGAAAGAATGATCCTTGTATTGGAACCAAATCTGTTTTTCACATAATCTGTAAGTGTCTGGATATTACGCATAGTGATAAACGTGGTGGTGTTCGCATCACTGGTAAACATGGATGCATTTGCACCTGACCAGAACTGTGAATCTGAAAGCGGCTGATTATATGCATGATATGCCAGATTCCAGTTCACATCTTTCTGCATATCAGAAATCTTCGCCGCAAAGCTTTCCAGAGTTGATCTTGCACTATAGCAGATAGTAAAGGCATTTTTCTGATTCCAGCAATTATCCAGACAGATAAATACTTTGGAACTTCCCCGGCTGCTTTTCACTGCATTGTAAAGGCAGCGAAAAGCTTCACTGTACATGGAGATAAATTTTGAAAAACTGACATTCCCTACATAATAATATCCGCTTGCACTGTTTACTTCATTTCCCAGGATCCAGTTACTTATATAACAGTTATTTTTTCCAAACTTCTCTCCCAGATATGCAAACATTGCTTCCATAGTCTGTCTAGTTGTGCTGTTATCTGTGTTCCATCCATAATAAGCTGTTTCTGCATAAGGACTGTTTCCCGTAATAAAGCTCTGCGTACTGGCATTCCTGTCAATACTGATCTGTGCAGTCACCTGGATTCCCTTTGCATTACATTGCTGAACAAGATATACATATCCGTACAGACCATTAAAATGATATGTTTTCCCATTATATTTATATGTTTCCACACCACTGTCTTTTCGCATCAGGTCTGAAATATATAAATTAAAAAATACTGTTTTGGATTTTGTATCTGTCAGCTCGTTGATATCTGTAGCCTGAATTCCTTTTTTTGTCCCCGGAACAAAATATGCTGCTGTATTTGTACTGAGTTTCTCCGGATTGCTGACATAGCTTTTCGGACTGATCACACTATACGCAGATTTAGATTTTTTTATCCCTATGGCAAATTTTCCCTGTGCATATTCCGGATGTCCGGAAATGTTCAGCTTAAATGTGATCTTCCCTTTTGCCTTCTCCGGCTTCTTTACTTTACCCACCGTTTTTTTCACTTTACCGGAATTAGAATCTACATACACCAGATAGTAATAACCATTCGAACTTTTCACATAATTTGAAACAGTTGCGGATACAGTGATGGTATTCGCCTTTGTTCCTTTTACATAATCCAGTGATGCAGCTTTCGCCGAAGGACTGATTTCCTTTGTCCATTTTGCATATAAAGTAAGTGAACCTTCTGAACCCTTTTCAATCACGCTTATCTGATTTTTATACTTACTGTCTGTATACCATCCCACAAAATGATATCCGGAACGCGTCGGCTTTTTAAATTTAATCTCATCTTCTGAAGTATAAGTTTTGGGATTAGCAGTATTATTTTTTCCTTTATTAAGTTTATATGTGATTTTATATTCGGATGCTTTCTCCCAGATTGCATACAGGGTTATTGCTGTTGTATCTCCTGCTGCAATAGCCTTATCTGTAGATATATCCGGACTTGTTCCATCATTTTCTGTGTCTGATATCTGCATTTCTGCCTTATCAGTTTTTTCTTCCCATGATGCGCTGTCCGTCTGTGCCACATCATTTTCTTCCTGCATCACATCTTTTTCTGGTTTTATTTCTTCTCCGACTTCTGTCCTCTCACTGGTTTCCTGAGCCTGCTTTGCCATATCTGCTGTTTCAAGAAGTTTCTTAATAGAATCTCCCGGTTTATAAGTTTCACCGGTTCCATCTTCTTTCGTATTCCACTCTTTAAAAATGTAACCTGTCTTTCCCCTCAGTGCTTCCGGTACTTTAGCAGTATCCGCATCTGCATAGGGTATCACATATGTTTTTTCCAGTTTACCATCACTGTAAAGCAGAATGTTATAACCTTCCGCACTCTGTCCGGCATTTACTGAATCTTCTGTCTCCGACTGTTCCGGTTCCTGATCTTTTAACTCTCCTGTTCCAAACTCATCTCCACTGTTATTCTCATCAGATATTTTATTTCCTGCCTCACTTCCTGTCTCATATTCGGCACCATCTTCAAAAACATCTGCTGCTGATTCAACACTTCCTGCCGAAAACTCTGAAGCCCACAATGTCTGCGGTATACAAGACGGAACTATCATAGATACCGCCAGTCCCATTGCTATAAACTTTTTCCATTTTTTCATATTCGTCTTCCTTTCTCTTTTTACATTTTACGGAATTGTTGTAACTATCCAGCATTCCATTTTCTTCATTTTCCTCCTGTCTTACAGTATAACATTTGAAAAATCCACAGACAACAAAAGACTGTCAAAATCAGGACACTAATATGTGATTTTCCTGATTTTAACAGTCTTTTATAAAATTTCCAAATTACCTGTAACCACCCGGCAGTTTAACCGAATCAAGTAAGTCCCCTGCGGAGGTTGCGAAAAGCAATAAGCAGTGG
>OGIU01001347.1_pt1 | contig 11789 bp, 9 predicted proteins | sample 1571791 | NCBI WGS metagenome assembly OGIU01 (sample SAMEA2582104, study PRJEB24529) | metagenome | biome: Human gut stool | place: China | collected 2011
CGATCTGCACATCTTCAGGATTAGTTGTAAAGGAAAAAGGTACAACTCTCTCATCTCCCTTTTGCTCCTGCATTTTCGAAAAATCAACAGACCTTTTGTCAATTCGTGCCGGTGTTCCTGTCTTAAAACGGAACATTTCAATTCCATGCGCTTTCAGTGAATCGGTCAGATGGTTGGCTGCCTGCAGACCGTTTGGTCCGGTGTATGTGATCATCTCACCGGTCAGACATCTTGCGCGAAGATAAGTTCCCGTGCACAATACGACTGCCTTACAATGATAAACCGCACCTGAAAACGTTTTTACACCTGTTATTTTCTGAATTTCTTTTCCATTTTCCAACGCTGCTGTTTCCGTAATAATTTCAGAAACTTCTGCCTGACGGATGGTAAGATGATTGGTATTCTGAAGCGTCTTCCGCATTTCCATACTGTAATTCATTTTATCTGCCTGCGCACGCAGTGAATGAACGGCCGGACCTTTGGATTTATTTAACATCTTGGACTGGATAAATGTCTTATCGATATTTTTTCCCATCTCACCACCGAGCGCATCGATCTCACGAACCAGATGTCCCTTGGAACTTCCTCCAATATTCGGATTACACGGCATCATTGCGATACTGTCTACACTCACGGTAAAAATAATTGTTTCCAGTCCGAGTCTTGCACACGCCAATGCTGCCTCGCATCCGGCATGTCCGGCTCCTACTACAACCACATCATATTCTTCCTCTACATACGGAATCTTCTTCTCTTCCATTTTTAATTTCCTCATTAACATAACATAAATAATATCGATAACATTTTATTTACCCATACAGAATTTGCTGAAGATTTCATTTACCAGATCATCTTCCACAGATTCTCCGATAATATTTCCTAGCTCCTCGTAAGCATTCATCAAATCAATGGAATAAAAATCTTCCGGCATGTCATCTGCAATACTCTGCAACACTAAATGTAAACTTCGCAAAGCTTCCTGTAAAGATGTTTTATGTCTGATATTCGTAATATAAACTTCATCATTAAATGTAACTTCCCCAGAGAAGAACATTTCTTTGATTGTTTCTTCAAAGTCATCCATTCCGGTCTGCTCTTTTGCAGAAATTGAGATCATTTTTTTATCCAGATGTTTTTTTATATCTTCCACAGTTGTGACCGGACTTAAATCAGATTTATTTAACAAAACGATTGCATGTCTGTCTTTCAACAATTCCATGATCTCATGATCATTTTCATCTAACGCTGTGGATGTGTCAACTACGTAAATGACAAGATCGGCATTATTCAAATATTTCTTTGCACGTTCCACACCAATTTTTTCCACGACATCTTCCGTGTCACGGATTCCGGCTGTATCAATAATGTTCAATATAATACCATTTAAATTAATCTGTTCTTCCAGAACATCCCGTGTTGTTCCCGCAATATCGGTAACGATCGCCTTCTCTTCTCCAACCAGAGAATTTAAAAGAGAAGATTTTCCGGCATTCGGCTTTCCGACAATAACAGTTGAAATACCTTCTTTTAATATTTTTCCATTATCACTGTTTGCAAGAAGTTTATCAATTTTTTTTATCACATCCGATACAATACCGGATAACTTTTCCGGATACCCATCCAGACTGATATGTTCCGGATCATCTAATGCACTTTCGATAAATGCAATCTCATGTAAAACAGTTCCGCGGATTTCTTTAATTTTTTCTGAAACAGAACCGGAAAGCTGGCTCAACGAACTTTTTAATGCAAATTCATTCTTGGAATTGATAACATCAATAACGGATTCTGCCTGTGAGAGATCAATTCTTCCATTTAAAAATGCACGTTTTGTAAATTCACCCGGCTCTGCAGGACGCGCACCATATTTGATCACTGTTTCTAAAATTCTCTTCATGACATAAACGCCACCATGACAGTCTATCTCAACCGTATCTTCCCTGGTATAACTTTTCGGTTCTCTCATCAGAACAACCATAACTTCATCGATCACTTCATCTCCATCATGAATATGACCATAGTGAATTGTATGCGTTGGCATATCTTCTAACTTTTTCTGATTCTTCATTTCAAAAATACGGTCTGTGATAGAAACTGCCTCGTCTCCGCTGATTCTTACGATTCCGATTCCTGAACTTGTCATTGCAGTTGCAATTGCAGCAATGGTATCCGTTCCCATAGTGATATCCTTTCCATGTACAAAACTGCACGCCGCAAAACTTCATAAGAACCTGCCATATCATTTCCGGCATTTTCATAAAGCTTTGTAACGTGCAGCTTCTGGTCTTTTAAATTCTATACTTGAATTTATCTTTCTCTATCTCTTTTTAAAGTAACAACAACATGTCTATATGGCTCTTCACCTTCACTGTGTGTTGTTACAAATTTATCATTCTGTAATGCAGAATGGATAACTCTTCTCTCGAAAGGATTCATTGGCTCTAAAGAAACAGGACGTTTTGTTCTCTTAACTTTATAAGCAATGTTCTTTGCAAGATTCTCCAATGTCTCTTTTCTTCTCTTGCGGTAATCTTCTGTATCAATCTTAACTTTAATGTATTCCTCAGAATTTTTATTCACTGCAAGGTTTGCAAGATACTGCAGGGAATCGAGAGTCTGTCCTCTTTTACCAATGAGGATACCCATGTCATCTCCCTTCAGTTCTACGTTGTAAGTATTACCATCTTCTGCTTTTTCAATAATGATCTCAACTTTCAGATCCATGGCAGCAAAGATTTTCTGTAAAAATTCTGTGATATCGCCTTCTACAGAATATTTCTTACGTACTTTGATCACAGCATCTTTTCTTGCGATTCCTAAAAATCCTGTGCTTCCTTTTTCGATTACTTCATATTCAATCTGATCACTGGTAGCTCCAAGTTTTACAAGGGCTTCTGTGATAGCATCATCGACTGTTCTTGCTGATACTTCAATATACTCCATAACAATAACCTCCACATATACGTTATCTTACCAACACGTTTTTGAAAAATAATCTGTTAGTTTTTCTTATTATTTCTCTCGTTAAATTCACGGACCAGGTTTGCTTTTGCAGCCATACTTTCAGGTTTTGCATTCGCTTTCAATGCATTTGCCTTCTCAAGCTCAAGTTCTTTCTCTGCCGTTGTCTTAACGGAACTCTTGGAACTTGCTGTAACCTGTCTTGTGTTCATACGTGCAGCATTGGAAATCTGGTTTTCGGAGATTCCCATTTTCTCACGTTTTTTCTTTGCTTTTTCCTGATTCTTTGCAATAATATCATCCAGATCAATCTTATCAAAATGTTTATTTAAGAAGAACTGCTGGATACTTCTTACAACCGCACTTGCGATCCAGTAGATACCGAGACCGACCGGAACAGTAAAACACATTACCAGTGAGAATAATGGCATGGTACGGTTCATCATCTTCATCTGCTGAGCCATCTGGTCATTATCTCCGCCTGCTGTTGCAGCCGTTGGCATTAACTTGATATTTAAAACCTGTGTCAAATAAGAAATCACAGGGATCAGCAATGCAAGAACTGCCATCAGAATACTTCCACCTGCAAATGCAGCTTTGATGATCTGAAATGGGGTATCCGAAATATTTAATCCTATAAAGTTGTTTACATGAGAAACTACACCATATGTAGAATCAATGGAATCTGTGAGCGCCGGGAATGACTCTCTTAAGGAATCCCATCCGGTAGAACTCATTTTTGATAAAACATCTACTACATAATTCTGTAAGGTTGTTGTATCTGTTGCCGTAAAATCAACCTGTACTGTGTTCAATTTTAATGTGCTCATCAGGTTTGTCATAATATCCTGATAGCCGCTTGTTGCCATGATCTTATCAACCAGATCAAGATAAACATCCTTCACACTACTGATATAGGCAGGAACATTCATAAACACACGGTACAAAGCTAACAGTAAAGGCATCTGGATTAACATCTGCACACAGCTGCCTGTCGGTGAAACACCATACTTCTCGTAGATCTGCTGTGTCTCTGCCTGCATATTCTGCATGGATACTGTATCTTTTTTATCCTTATACTTTTTCTGGACCGCCTGAAGCTCCGGGTTCATCTTCTGGGATAACTTCGAAAACTTCTGCTGTTTGTAAGTCAATGGGAACATTAAAGCATAAATAACAATGGTAAATAAAATAATAGAAAGTCCAACGTTGGTAATTCCAACTTTTTCCATTAAAATATACATGCCATTCATTATCCAGCCAAGTAATTTTGCAATTGGTCCAAGAATGGCACCATTGTATGCTGTTAATAACATCTCTGACACTGAAAATACCTCCAATTATGGAACGGGATCATATCCGCCTTTTGAAAAAGGATTACATCTTATAATTCTCCAAAGCACTAACGCCCCACCTTTGACAGCTCCATACTTTTCGACAGCCTCTAACCCATAGGTGGAACAGGTTGGGTAGTATGGACATTTTGTTGTTTTCATCGGAGAAATATACTTTCTATAAAATTTAATCAAAGCAATCAATGTTTTTTTCAAAATGATTCCATCTTCTTTTCTAAAATCTTTACTTCAAAATTTTATGAAGACCTCCAAGATGTAACAAAGCACTTTCCACTTCATGATATGAAATATCTTTTGCTGTATTTCTTGCGATGACTACAATGTCTAAACCACTATTAAACATGTCTTCCTGTAGCCGGTAACTTTCTCTGATCAATCGGGTTACATGATGTCTTATAACACTATTTCCTACTTTTTTACTTACCGATATGCCTAACCGGTTTCTGTCTGTATCATTTTTCAGAACGTACATGACCAAATAACGATTTGCATAAGACTTTCCTTTTTTATATACGTTCTGAAAATCTCTGTTTTTCTTTAATGATTCTGAATATTTCATCTAATATTCCTTTACCAAAAATTGATCATAAAAGAAGAAAAGACCACAAATATGTGGCCTATGCTGATAATTTTTTTCTACCTTTTAATCTTCTTGCAGCCAATACTTTTCTTCCGCCTGCAGTACTCATTCTGCTTCTGAATCCGTGAACTTTCGCTCTCTGTCTCTTCTTAGGTTGAAATGTCATCTTCATGTCACATACACCTCCTCTACAATTCAAACATTTATTTTACTCAATGTTATGATAAGTCTACTTCAATAGCGACAAAACATCATTTTTATTTATATCAAAATAATCGGACAAAGTCAAGCAAAATCTCATAAAATAAGGCTTTTGCCAATATTTTGTTTTCCACATTTTATCAATTTTTGTTTTTTACCACTATATATATAAGGAAGAAATGCATTTTTATCTATATGTGGTATATGGTTATACACATCACAATCGAAAAATTTTTCCACGAAAAAACCAGTATTTACGCCGTTTACATAAGTTATCCTCAATTTGTGGATAACTTGTGGATAATTTCTTGATAATGTCATCATAACTTGTGCATAAATGTGTACAAGCCTTATTTTTACTGGTCTATAACTATTTTTCCATTATTAACAATAACTTCTAACATATTCACATTAAGCGTTAAAATGCCCATATAGCCACTTTTTTTATCAACGCCCTATCCCCAGACCTTCCACAATTAAACGTTGATAAATCCGCAAAAATAGTGTAGGATAGCATTATATAGAATTTTTTAGATTTTTTTTGAAGCAGTTGAGAACGACTGCTGTATTTTAGTGCTATCAGAAAACGGAGTTATAAAATGGATAAGATTTTGGAAAAATGGGATGAGATTTTACAAACAGTAAAAACAGAGCATGATGTCAGTGATATTTCTTTTGATACCTGGATCAAACCTCTGGAAGTTTTTGGTGTTGAGGGAAATACCCTCTATATCCTTGTTCCATCTGAACAGATGACTTTAAGTTATATCTCAAAAAAATATTATCTTCCTTTAAAAGTAGCAATTGCTGAAATTATCGGAACCGAATATGAGATTCAGTTTATTTTACCGGAACAGACCAGGAATATCAGACCTTCCAATAATAAAGGAAAGAAAACACCGGAACCTGAAGCTTCCAAACGTTCCAACTTAAATCCAAATTACACATTTGATACTTTCGTTGTCGGCAGCAATAACCGTTTTGCACAGTCTGCCTCCCTGGCAGTAGCGGAATCTCCGGGAGAAGCTTACAACCCTCTTTATATTTATGGTGGACCCGGACTTGGAAAAACCCACTTGATGCATTCCATTGGACATTTCATCCTGGAAAGAAATCCGGAAGCAAAAGTTTTGTATGTTACTTCCGAGGAATTTACCAACGAAGTTATCGAATCTATCCGTAGTGGTAACGCCTCTGCGATGAATAAATTCCGTGAAAAATACAGAACCATCGACGTTCTCATGATCGACGACGTTCAGTTTATTATAGGAAAAGAAAGTACACAGGAAGAATTTTTCCACACGTTCAACGCTCTCCACTCCGCAGGCAAACAGATCATTTTAACATCGGATAAACCGCCAAAGGATATGGAAACGTTAGAAGAACGAATCCGTTCCCGTTTCGAATGGGGACTTATGGCAGACATCGGAGCTCCTGATTACGAGACGCGAATGGCAATCCTTCGCCGGAAAGTGGAATCTGATGATATGTCCTTAAGCGATGACATTTTAAATTACATCGCAAATAATATTAAATCCAACATCCGTGAATTAGAGGGAGCTTTGAACAAACTCCTCGCTTACTCGAATCTGGAAAAAACAGAGATCACCATGGAGATTGCCAAGAAAGAACTTCAGAATATTATCACACCGGACAAGCCAAGAGAAATTACTCCTCAGCTTATCATTGAAGTTGTTTCGGAACATTTCCAGATTTCACTGGATCAGATGATCTCAAAAAACAGAAGTAATGAGATTGCAAGACCAAGACAGATTGCCATGTACCTCTGTAAAACCATGACGGATATTCCACTGGATTCCATCGGTTCCTTACTGGGCGGAAGAGATCACTCGACCATTATCCACGGCATCAAAAAAATTGCGGATGAGTACGATTCCAACGAACAGACACGCAATTTAATTGAAACTATCAAGAAAAAAATTAATCCAAACTAAAGTTATCAACTTTTTTTCGAGTTATTAACAAATTTTTGTGGATAACCTGTTCAAATCGTGTTTAATTTATGTTTAAAGTTTTGGATAACCTACTTTTCAAGATGAATTTCAAATTTTTTCTGAGGAGGCTTAAAATTTTAATTCACATTTTATCCAAGGTTAATCCTCATGCTTTTCACATAGTTATACAGTCGGATTTTTCGGACAAGCCCTTATGTTTTCAAGGGTTGCAGGGTTATTCACTTATTCACACACACTAATACGACTACTTTTAATATCTTTTATTAATTATATTTATTTTGGCTTTCGCCAAGCAGGAAGGAGTTATTCACATTATGAAATTAATCTGTTCTAAATCAAATCTGCTTCATGGAGTTAACATTGTGTCCAAGGCTGTTCCAACCAGAACAACAATGGCAATCCTTGAATGTATTTTAATTGATGCTTCTGCTAATGAAATCAAATTAACAGCAAACGATATGGAACTTGGAATTGAAACTAAGATTGAAGGAGAGATTGCAGAGAGGGGAATCATTGCATTAGATGCTAAGATTTTTTCTGAGATTGTCCGTAAATTACCGGACAGTGATGTTGTGATCGAAACAGATTCCAATTTTAAAACTACCATTACCTGTGAGAAAGCAAAGTTTAACATTGTTGGAAAATCAGGTGATGATTTTTCCTATATTCCATTTATTGAAAGAAATGAATGTATTTCAATCTCCCAGTTTACTTTAAAAGAAGTCATTCGTCAGACGATTTTTTCAATTGCTGACAATGATAATAATAAACTGATGACGGGTGAACTTTTCGAGATTGAAGAGAATCAGTTAAAAGTAGTTTCTCTGGATGGACATAGAATTTCCATCCGTAATATTGAATTAAAGAATAATTATGACCATAAGAAAGTAGTTGTTCCTGGTAAAACACTTCAGGAAGTAAGTAAGATTTTACCTGGAAGTGCAGAGGAAGAAGTCAATATTTTCCTTTCAGAGAATCATATTGTATTTGAATTTGATGATACTACAGTTGTATCCAGATTGATCGAAGGGGAGTATTTCAAGATTGAGCAGATGCTTTCCTCTGATTATGATACAAAAGTTAAGATTAATAAGCGTGAATTATTAGACTGTATCGACCGTGCAACACTTCTCGTAAAAGAGGGTGACAAGAAACCAATTATCATGAATATCACAGATGGAAATATGGAATTAAAAATCAATTCTTTTATTGGTTCCATGAATGAAGATATTGATATCACAAAAGAGGGAAAAGATATCCTCATTGGATTTAATCCGAAATTCTTTATCGATGCATTGAGAGTCATCGATGAGGAAGAGGTTTCTCTTTATATGGTAAACCCGAAGGCTCCATGTTTTATCAAGGATGATGAAGGAAAGTTCATTTATCTGATCCTTCCGGTAAACTTTAACGCAGCCACTAACTAAGAAAGGCAGAAAGATGATCACAGTAAATATCAGAGAGACGGATGAATTTATCAAACTGGGACAGGCTTTGAAAAAAGCAGGTCTTGTAGAATCCGGAGTAGATGCAAAGTTTTTTATTCAGGATGGACAGGTAAAATTAAACGGCGAGACAGAGCTTCAGCGTGGAAAAAAATTATACAATGGAGATGTTGTTTCCTTTAACGGCGAGACAATTCAGATTGTAAAATGATCATAAAATCAATTGAATTGCAGAATTTTCGAAATTATGAAGATTTAAATATTTCATTTGATGAGGGAACCAATATTTTTTACGGGGATAATGCGCAGGGAAAAACGAATATCCTTGAAGCTGCATATTTAAGTGGAACAACTAAGTCCCACAAATGTAGTAAGGACAAGGAAATGATCCGTTTCGGGGAGCAGGAGTCCCATATCAGAACGGTTGTTGTAAAAAAAGATAAAGAATATCAGATTGATATGCATTTAAAACACAATCGTTCCAAGGGAATCGCAATCAATAAAGTTCCGATCAAAAAAGCCAGCGAGCTTTTTGGAATTCTCAATATGGTATTTTTTTCGCCGGAGGATCTGAATATTATCAAAAATGGTCCGGCGGAGCGCCGCAGATTTCTGGATTCTGAATTATGCCAGCTGGATAAAATATATTTGTCAGATCTTACAACTTACAATAAAATTTTGAATCAGCGTAACAAATTATTAAAAGATATGGTTTACAGACCGGATTTAAAGGATACACTTCCGGTATGGGATATGCAGCTGGTAGAAACTGGCAGGAAAATCATTCGGCGAAGAAAACAGTTTGTTGATGAGCTAAATGAGATCGTGCATGATATTCACTATCGGATTTCCGGTGAAAAAGAAAATCTGCTTTTGCAGTATGAACCAAGTATTGAAGATATTTTTTTCGAGGATGAACTTTCCAGAGTCAAAGAGAGGGATATGCGGCAGTGTATGACATCAGTGGGACCGCACCGGGATGATCTTCTTTTTTCCATCGGTGAGGTGGACATTCGGAAGTTCGGTTCGCAGGGACAGCAGAGAACTTCAGCTCTGTCTTTGAAACTGTCAGAGATTGAACTGGTCAAACGGTCCATTCATGATACACCGGTTTTGTTGCTCGATGATGTGTTGTCGGAACTTGACAGTAACCGGCAGAATTATCTGCTCAACAGTATTCATGATACACAGACGCTGATCACCTGTACAGGGTTGGATGAATTTGTAAAAAACAGATTTCAGATCAATAAGATATTTAAAGTTGTACAGGGGACTGTGGAAGAGAGAAAAGAATTATAATTAGATTACATTTGTAGTTTGGTATAAAAAAATAAGAGTTCATGGGTGAAAACCTGTAATACAGCTTGGATTGTACATATTTTTTTATGTGCAGAATGGAGGAATAAATGGGTACAGAAAACGAATATGGTGGAGACCAGATCCAGATTTTGGAAGGACTTGAGGCTGTTCGTAAAAGACCGGGTATGTACATCGGTAGTACATCAGCCAGGGGCTTACATCATCTGGTATATGAGATTGTAGATAACTCAGTAGATGAGGCACTTGCCGGATACTGCAAAAATATTGAAGTGACCATAAATGAAGATAACTCTATTACCGTAGAAGATGATGGACGTGGTATTCCGGTCGACATCAATCACAAAGCTGGAAAATCCGCATTGGAAGTCGTATACACTGTACTTCATGCCGGTGGAAAATTTGGCGGTGGAGGCTACAAAGTATCTGGTGGACTTCACGGCGTAGGTGCGTCAGTTGTAAATGCACTTTCCACAAAGTTAAAAGTTGAGGTTTACCGTGAAGGAAAGATTTATTTCCAGAGTTACAAGATCGGTAAACCGGATGAACCGGTGAAAGTGATCGGAGAATGCGGCGAGGACAAGCACGGAACAAAGGTTACTTTCTGGCCGGACGGATCGATTTTTGAAGAGACCGTTTTTGATTATGATACGTTAAAACAGCGTTTGCGTGAGACAGCCTTTTTGACAAAAGGTTTAAGAATCGTGCTGACAGATTTAAGAGAAAACCCGGCGAGAACTCATGATTTTCATTATGCCGGCGGTATCAAAGAATTTGTTACTTACTTAAACAAGAGCAAAGAAGCTTTATACCCGGAAGTCATTTACTGTGAGGGCAGTGGAAATGGTGTCTATGTGGAAGTTGCCATGCAGCATAATGATTCCTACAATGAGTTGACGTTAAGTTTTGTCAATAACATTATCACACCGGAAGGTGGTACACATCTTGCCGGATTCCGTAATGCATTGACGAAAACATTTAATGCTTATGCGAGAGCGAATAAATTATTAAAAGACAGCGAACCGGCATTGACGGGTGATGATATCCGTGAAGGACTGACTGCCATTATCAGTGTAAAAATCGAGGAACCTCAGTTTGAGGGACAGACCAAACAAAAACTAGGGAACAGCGAAGCCCGCGGTGCGGTGGATTCCATTGTGAGCGAGCAGCTTACTTACTTTTTAGAGCAGAATCCGACGGTTGCCAAGACAATCTGTGAAAAATCCCTTCTGGCGCAGCGCGCGAGAGAGGCTGCAAGAAAAGCGAGAGATTTAACCAGAAGAAAAACAGCACTGGAGGGAATGTCTCTTCCGGGAAAACTGGCAGACTGTTCTGACAAAGATCCAAAGAACTGTGAGATTTTCATCGTCGAGGGAGATTCCGCCGGCGGTTCCGCTAAGACTGCGAGAAGCCGTGCAACCCAGGCAATCCTCCCACTTCGTGGTAAGATTTTAAATGTCGAGAAGGCAAGACTGGATAAGATTTATGGAAATGCTGAGATCAAAGCGATGATCACTGCGTTTGGTACAGGTATTCATGAAGACTTTGATATCAGCAAACTTCGTTACAACAAGATTATCATTATGACGGATGCCGATGTCGATGGTGCCCATATCAGTACGTTAATGCTGACCTTCCTCTATCGGTTCATGCCGGATCTGATCAAAGAAGGCCATGTATATCTGGCACAGCCGCCACTATACAAGATCGAAAAAAATAAAAATGTATGGTACGCTTACAGTGATGATGAGTTAAATGCAATCTTAACGGAGATCGGACGTGATGGAAATAATAAGATCCAGCGTTACAAAGGACTTGGTGAGATGGATGCGGAGCAGCTCTGGGAAACTACCATGGATCCGGAGAAACGAATTTTAAAACGTGTCATGATCGATGATGAGAGTACTTCTGAAATTGATATTACGTTTACAACTCTCATGGGAGATAAAGTAGA
>OGIU01001348.1_pt1 | contig 11783 bp, 8 predicted proteins | sample 1571791 | NCBI WGS metagenome assembly OGIU01 (sample SAMEA2582104, study PRJEB24529) | metagenome | biome: Human gut stool | place: China | collected 2011
ACTCCTTGTTCCTGAGTGCTAAGACCATTATAGCCAATTTTCCGGTGCTGTCAAGGGCTTTGCAAAAATGTTTTGAAAGATTCATAATTCTGTCATAAACCCAGCAAAACTCCCCCAGTCATCGCTGCCGCGATGCCAGCCCCCAAGGGAGGAGCTTCCGCCGCAGGCGACTGAGGGAGTTTTCGTTTTCTTTTACTCTTCCATCTGCTTTGCCAGAAAGGCCGCCGCCACGCTCACGGCCTTGCACTGGGCTTCGTCCGGCGTGGCGGTGCGGTCCTCGGTCAGCAGCCCCACCGCACCGGCCACGTCCCCCGCCGCGATGATGGGCACCGCGCACAGCAGCACCCGGGCGGCCCCTTCGCAGGGCATCAGGGCCCGGTCCGGCTCGCCCTCGTTCCGGTAGGGGCGGCGGGCATCCATGAGCTTTTCCAGCGGCTGGCTGATGCTGCGGTCGGCCAGTTCCCGCCGACCTGCCCCGCTCACGGCCAGAATGTGGTCCCGGTCGGCTACAAAGGCGGTGAGGGCAAAGCTCTTGTTGAGCACCTCGGTGTACTGGGCGGCTACGGTGCTCATCTCCCCGATGGGCGAATACTTTTTGAAGATCACTTCCCCGTCCCCGGTGGTAAAGATCTCCAGTGGGTCCCCGCGCCGGATGCGCTGGGTGCGGCGGATCTCCTTGGGGATGACCACCCGGCCCAGCTCATCGATACGTCGGACGATTCCGGTTGCTTTCATGCTGCATTTCCTCCCTGTCTCCGGTTTTGCTTGCAATTGGCTGTGTCCATAGTATTTGTCAGCCAAGGGAATTTATACCTGCCATGCACGGTGTAAAAATCCCGCCGGGCGCGCCCCGTTTTTCTTTGCCCCTTCATTGTGTTTTGGGCGGGCTTCTGCTACAATAAACACAAATCCAACCACGAAAGGCAGGTGCCGGCATGGCACACATCCTCATTCTGGGCGGCGGGGCCGCCGGGCTGGCGGCCGCTCTGGCTGCCGCGCAGACAGACCCCACAGCCCGCGTCACGGTGCTGGAGCGCAGCCCCCGCCCGGGCAAAAAGCTGCTGGCCACCGGCAACGGCCGCTGCAACCTCGACAACGAGGGCATCACGCCGGAAAGCTACTCTTCTGCTGACCGCGCCGCGCTGGACGCGCTGCTGCGCACGGTGAACGCCGCCGACCCACTGGGCTGGTTCCGTGCGCTGGGCCTTTACACCCGCACCGATGAGACCGGCCGGGTATACCCCTACTCCAATCAGGCCGCCGACGTGCTGGCCCTGCTGGAGCATCATCTGGCCCGCTGCGGCGTGGAGGTGCGTACCGGCTGCACCGTGCAGACCCTGAGCCAGAGCCGGGGCGGCTATGTGGTGCTGTTCTCCAACGCGGACGGTGCCGACGAGAGCTTACGGGCCGATGCCGTGGTCTGTGCCATGGGCGGCAGTGCCGGGCCGCAGTTCGGCACCGACGGCTTCGGCCCCCGGTTCGCCGCCCAGTGCGGCGGTGCACTGGCCCCGCTGTACCCCTGCCTGACCGCTTTGCAGTGTGCAAAGCCGGACAAGCGTCTGGCCGGCATCCGGGCCAAGGCCCACGCCGCCCTGTACAACGGCAGCACCCTGCTGGCAGATTACCGGGGCGAGGTGCAGTTCACCGACTACGGCCTGTCCGGCATCTGCATCATGGACCTGACCCGCCACCTGACCCCTGCGGTGAAAAACCCTGCCGTGGAGCTGGACCTCTTCCCGGACGTTGCCGAGGACGCACTTTCCGCGCTGTTCGCCGCCCGCGTACCCCTGCTGCCGGGCGATACGGCGGCAGACTTCTGGCTGGGCCTGCTGAACGCCAAGTTGGGCCGTGCCCTGTGGCAGGCCGCCGGCCTGCCGGACGCCGATGTGCACCGGCTCTCCGCCGCCCAGTGGCAGAAGCTGGCCCACACCGCCAAACACTGGCGGTTCGAGGGCCTGACCTCCTGCGGCTGGAAGCAGGCGCAGGTCACCGGCGGCGGCCTTGCCCTCACCGAGCTGGAACCGGATTTCCAGTTCAAGGGCTGTCCCGGCCTTTACTTTGTGGGCGAAACGCTGGACTGCGTGGGCCGCTGCGGCGGCTTCAACCTGCACTGGGCCTTTGGCAGCGGCCTTGCCGCCGGGCGCAGTGCGGCAAAACCGCGCCGGGCTGTACCGTCCCAGAAGCCTCCCCGCAAAAAGAAACATTGACAAAAAAGCCGGGCCGTTCCACGCATCGTGGAACGGCCCGGCCGCGTTTTATCCGGTCTTACTGGCCGCGCTGCGCCGCTTCCTCGGCGGCCGCTTCGGCTTCTTCCTGTTTCTGGTACTCCTCAAAGGCCGACCACATGGGCTCGATGTCCAGCCCCTTTACCCGGCGGTCCAGATAGTTTTTCGTGATGGCCACCACCGTACCGGACAGTGCCAGCACGCCGATGAGGTTCGGGATCATCATCAGGCCGTTGAAGGTATCGGACAGGTCCCAGGCAAGGCCCAGCTTCATGGTGGAGCCCACCACGGTCATGCCCACGAACACCACTTTATAGATGCGGCTGCCCGTGGTGCCGAACAGGTACTCCACCGCTTTCGTGCCATAGTGGCTCCAGCCCAGCGTGGTGGAGTAGGCAAACAGCAGGATGGAAATGGCGATGAACTTGGGGCCAAAGCTGCCAAAGGCAGCGGTGAAGGCCTGCCCCACCAAGGCGTTGTCCTGCACGTTGGCCAGCACCGCGCCGCTCTGCAGGTCCACCACGCCGGTGGTCAGGATGACCAGGGCGGTGAGGGTGCACACCACGATGGTATCGGCAAACACCTCAAACACACCCCACATGCCCTGATGCACCGGCTCCTTGACGTTGGAAGCCGAATTGACCATGACCGCCGAGCCAAGGCCCGCCTCATTGGAGAAGGCACCGCGCTTGAAACCCCAGGTGATGGTCTGGCTGATGCCGTAGCCCAGCGCACCGCCGCCGGCAGCCTGCAGGTTGAAGGCGCCCTTGAAAATGGCCCCGAAGGATGCCGGGATGTTGCCTGCGTGCATCACCACGATGATCAGCGCACCGGCAATGTAGAACAGCGCCATGAGCGGCACCAGCTTTTCGGTGACCGCCGCCACACGCTTCAGGCCGCCGATGACGATGAGCGCCGTGACCACCATGAGGGCCAGACCGGTGACGATGGTGGGCACCCCGAAGGCAGCATTCATGTTGCCGGCAATGGAGTTGAGCTGGCTCATGTTGCCGATGCCGAAGGACGCCAGAATGCAGAAGCAGGCAAACAGCACGGCCAGCACCTTGCCCAGCTGCTTGCAGCCCTTCTTTGCGCCCAGACCGTCGGTGAGGTAGTACATGGCACCGCCGCTCCACTCGCCTTTTTCATTTTTGCGGCGGTAGTACACACCCAGCACGTTCTCCGAAAAGCTGGTCATCATGCCCAGCAACGCCATGACCCACATCCAGAAGATGGCACCCGGCCCGCCGGAGACGATGGCCGTGGCCACGCCCACGATGTTGCCGGTGCCGATGGTGCCCGCCAGCGCTGTACACATGCTCTGGAACTGGCTGATGGCCATATCCTCCTTGCTGGTGTGGGCGGTGACGTCCTTGTTGGTAAAGATGGCTCCGATGGTGTGCCGGAGCCAGTAGCCCATTTTGCGGAACTGGAAAAATCCGGTGCGCACCGACATGATCAGGCCGGTGCCGAACAGCAGCGCCAGACCCGCCGGGCCCCAGACCACTCCGTTCACTGCATTGTTGATCTGCGTGATCCATTCCAGCATAGTAGATTTCCCCCTCTTACACAAAACAAAAAAGCAGACAGAACCCACCAAAGGCTCTGTCTGCAAAATTCAGGCGCATTCATTTTCCGCTGCCGGGCACGCCGCATTCCCGGCGGTGCCCTTGTGCGTATCAGACGATGGCTCTGTCCTTTTGCCTGAGAGATACAGCCGCCTTTCCCTGCGGCCTTACACCTTCGGCACCCGCTGCTGCGGGCTTCTCCAGAGTGCAGGGCAATGCTTCCCCGCACGTCTTTCCAGTTCTTTCTCTGTGCACAGCTGTGCGTGATAGAAAGACTATACCATATTTTGCCCCCATGTGCAAGCTCTTTTTTCCATCTTATGCCGCACGCACCGCCTGAATGCAAAGCAGAACGGCCGGAACCGGCCTGCAGGGCGGGAGCTTTCTCCACGGACGTTCGGGGCTTCCAGCTCCCGCCCTATTGCCTGCGGCAACAGGGTCCCACCCTCGGATCATCCGCCGGAGAAACTCCCGCCCCACAGGCCAAAAACACCACCGCCCCCGGCCGCCGGGGGATAGGGTCCGGCAGACGGGGGCGGCAGTGCTTGTATCAGGGTAGAGAGATGGCTTAGTTGGTTTCGCCCTTGGGCAGCAGCCCAGCACGCTCCAGTGCCGGGCGCAGGGCCAGGTACAGCACCACCACGCACACGGTGGAGGCCACGCTGTTCACAAAGGTGACGCCGCCTGCGATCTTGGTCAGGGCCTGTGCCACGGTGTATTCCTGGCCAAAGATGTACACATTGCGGAAGTAGCCCAGGAACGGGTCCGTAAACACGTTCAGCAGCAGGCCGGAGGCCGCGGCCACGATCACCTTGACGAGGTAACCGCTGCTGTGCTTGTCCAGCTCCCGCAGCTTGAAGGCCTTATGGGCCACCGCGCCGCAGGTGATGCCGATGATGAACTTGAGCACAAAGGTGGTGATGGCGTAGCCCGGGTCACCGGCCAGGATGTCGGCCAGAGCCAGACCGATGGCACCGGCCAGACCGCCGGACACACCGTCCAGCAGCAGGGCGGTCAGGGCCGTGAAGGTGTTGCCCAGATGGAACGAGGAGCCGCCGTAGAACGGCACCCGGAAAAACAGGTAGGCCACCAGGCTCAGCGCGGCCATGACGCCGGTAAGGGCCAGTTCCTTGGTGGTGAAGGTGCGCTTGTACAGCACACTGCCAAACACGATGGCAACGACAACGACTGCCAGCAGCAGCCACATTGCAGTAGTAGACATGATTGCTTTCCCTCCAAATTTCAACATCGCCGGACTTTTCCGTTTCAAAGCCCCGCCGGGGCTTTGATCGCTCACGCAGCCGCTTACCCACCATCCTACTTGACATTTGGGTGTCCGGCGGGTATGCTCCTATTATACGCGGAACTGACCTCATGAAAATACCCAGAATAAAGTTTTTTTATGGGGTCAGTTTGGCATTCTGCAAAAAGAGGAGGACACGATCATGGTCCATTTGACCACCGCACTGGAGCCGGGCTCCGGGGTGCCGCTGTACGAACAGCTGTTCCGCAGTCTGGCCGGAGAGATGCGCACCGGGGCCCTGCCCGCCGGCACCCGGATGCCCGGCAAGCGGCGGCTGGCGGCGGAGCTGTCGGTCTCGGTAAACACGGTGGACACCGCCTACCAGATGCTGGCTGCCGAGGGCTACCTTGCCGCCCGGGAGCGCAGCGGCTTTTATGTACAGGAATATCTGGCGCTGCCGCAGGTCGGGCCGGATGCACGGGGCCCGTCGCCCACCCCGGCCGTGCCGGAGCCCGCCGCGCCGGAACCGCCGGTGCGGTACGACTTGTCCACCCGGGGCGTGGACCCGGGGCTGTTTCCCTTCCGCACCTGGGCGCGGCTGCAGAAGGAACTGCTGTACTCCTCCCCGGAGCTGCTGACCAACGGCGACGCCCAGGGTGACCTTGCCCTGCGGCAGGCGCTGGCGGATTATCTGGCCGAATACCGCGGCGTGCAGTGCGGTGCCCATCAGGTGGTGGTGGGTGCCGGTCTGGAATATCTGCTGGGCCTGCTGGCCCCGCTGCTGCACGGCACCGCCGCCGTGGAGACCCCCGGCTACCCCCGCGCTTTGCAGGTGCTGGAAAACACCGGCATGCGCTGCTGCTGCCTGCCCGTGGACGAGGGCGGCCTTTCGCTGGATGCACTGGACCGCTCCGGGGCCGCCGTGTGTTACGTTACCCCCAGTCACCAGTTCCCCACCGGGGTCACCATGCCGGCCGGCCGCCGGGCCGAGCTGCTGCACTGGGCCGCCCGCCGCCCCGGCCAGCGCTACATCATTGAGGATGACTACGACTCCGAGTTCCGCTTTGACACCCGCCCCCTGCCCAGCCTGCAGGGCATGGCCGGGGCCGACGGCCCGGTGGTGTACCTGTCCACCTGTTCCCGCAGTCTTGCGCCTGGCATCCGCATTGCCTACATGGTGCTGCCGGAACATCTGCTGCCCGCCTGGCACGCCAAATACCGGCTGTACTCCGGCACCGTGAGCCGCTTTGAGCAGCAGACGCTGGCCCGCTTCATCACCGGGGGCTATTTCACCCGGCATCTGGCCCGGGAGCGGGTGGCCTACAAGGCCCGCCGCGACGCCCTGACCGCTGCCCTGACCGCCGCCTTTGCCCCCGGCGAACTCACCCTCACCGGCCTGCACACCGGCCTGCATCTGCTGGCACACCTGCGCAATGCCCCGCCGGATGCGGCCCTGCACGCGGCAGCAAGGGCGCAGGGGGTGCGGCTGAGCCTGCTGAGCGACTACGACCTGACCGGCAGCGGCAGCACCGCCCCCGGCACCTTTGTGCTGGGTTACGGCTCGCTGGCGGATGACGCCTGCCCATCGGTGGGCGAAACGTTGAAAAAGCTCTGCACCGCCGCAAGGGACTCCTCGTTGAGGGTGTAACGCCCGGCCTGCTCGTCGCCCGGCAGGACCTGCGTCTCGATCTGCGCTTCGTTGTTGGCCAGAAATTCCAGCGTGCGGTCCAGTGTGTCGAGGTCCAGTGCGGTCAGGTCGGTCAGCAGCGAAGCGCTCACCGACCGCAGTGCCTGCGGCAGGGCCCCGGGCAGCAGGTCGAGGTTCTGGCGGAAAAAGGCATCCCACACCGCGCCCCGCGCCGCGGCCCGGTGGGCCTGCGGCACAACGGCGTCCGCGTCCATCCCGGTCAGAAAGCCGTGGGCTTCTGCCGCCGAAAGTCCCTGCACCCGGCTGTCGCGGCCATAGCGGGCCAGCTCCCCGGCGGTCATCGCCCCGGAAAAGCCCACCCGCACCGGCCCGTACCGGGCCGTGATGCGCTCCAGTACGGCCTCCGACAACGCCAGGTATCGGGTATCCTCCGGCAGGGGCAGACACTCCATCAGTGCCTGTCGGCAGCGGGCCGGCCCCGCCGCCGTGTAACAGTCGGCCAGCGCCGCGTCCTCGTCCGCAAAGGTCACCTGCAGCCCGGCGGGCACCGCCAGCAGATGCACACCGTTCTGGCTGGCGTTCAGGTAGGCCAGCACAAAGCCCGGCTGCTCCCCCGCCGTGCACACCAGCACGGTCAGGCGGTCGCTCTCCCGCGGGAGCTGTACCGTCACGCCCTGCTGGCTCCGGGCCGCCTGCCGCAGCTGGCGGCTGAGCTGCTGCCGACTGAGCAAGACCGTGCCGCCCACCAGCGGCACCAGCACCAGAAGCGCCGCCCCCAGTGCCGCCCAGAAGGGGTTCCACCCCCGGTGCCTGTTGTGTCGTGCGTGCATACGCTCCCCCGCCTTTCCGCAGAAAGTATGGGAAGCTCCGCCGCCGGTTATGCACCTCTTGTTTCCCGCCGGGTTTTGTGTTATGGTAAAAGATAGTTTTCATCCACTGCATCGAAAGGAGATCTCCCGTGGCAAACGCCGTTGAAACCCCATCCCAAAACAATCTGATGACCGAGGGCAGCATCGTGAAGAGCCTGCTGCTGTTCGCCCTGCCGCTGATCTTCGGCAACCTGCTGCAGCAGCTGTACAACACCGCCGACAGCATCATCGTGGGCAACTTTGTCGGTGCGAACGCGCTGGCCGCCGTGGGCTCCAGCGGTTCCCCCATCTATCTGCTCATCGGCTTCAGCCAGGGCCTGGCCGTGGGCGCGGGCGTGGTGGTGTCGCAGTTCCTGGGGGCCAAGGACCACCGGGAAGCCCAGGAGGCCGTGCACACCTCGCTGGCCATCGCCGTGATCATGGGCCTGCTGCTCACTGTGGGCGGCATCGCCTGCGGCCGGGCTCTGCTGGTGGCCATGAATACCCCCGCCGAGGTGCTGGGGGATGCCGTGACCTACATCCGCATCTATTTTGGCGGTGTGCTGTTCAGTGTAGTGTACAACATGACCGCCGGCATCCTGAACGCCGCCGGAAACTCCCGCCGCTCCCTCATCTATCTGGCATGGGCCTCGGTGACCAACATCGTGCTGGATCTGGTGTTCATCGTGATCTTCCGCATGGGCGTGGCGGGGGCCGCCATCGCCACCGATATCAGCCAGCTGGTGTCCTGCGTGCTGAGCCTGCGGTTTCTGATAAAATCCACCGACGACTGCCGGGTGATCCCCCGCGAGATCCGCCTGCACAAAAAGATGGCCGCCCGCATCATCCGGGTGGGCCTGCCCACCGGCATCCAGAACATGGTCATCTCCTTTTCCAACGTGCTGGTGCAGGCCAGCGTGAACAGCTACGGTGCCGCCGCCATGGCCGGGTTTGCCGCCTACATGAAGATCGACGGCTTTAACATCCTGCCGGTGAGCAGCATCAGCATGGCCGCCACCACCTTTGTGGGCCAGAACTACGGCGCGGGCCGGCTGGACCGGGTCAAAAAAGGCACCTGGGTCACCCTGGCGGTGGGAGTGGTATACACCCTGATCACCGGAGCCTTGCTGCTGCTCGGGCAGGACGTCATCATGCACCTGTTCACCAACGACGAGACCGTGGTGTTCTTCGGCGAAGCCGCCATGCGGTGGTTCTGCCCCTTCTATTTCCTGCTCAGCATCCTGCACGGGCTGGCCGGTGCGGTGCGCGGCACCGGTGCCAGCGTACCGCCCATGGTGGTACTGCTGGTGTCGCTGTGCCTGTTCCGCATCGTGTGGATCCAGTGGGTACTGCCCCTCTTCTCCGGCATCGAAGGGGTGTTCATCCTCTACCCGGTGTCCTGGGCACTGGGCGCCGGGCTCATGATCCTCTACGCCTGGAAGGGCAAGTGGATGGAATATCACGCATAAAAAAAGCTCCCCTGACCTATGGTCAGGGGAGCTTTTTGGTCACAGCTTCTCAAACAGCAAAAACCGGAATGCGATGTCGGTGGTCAGCTCCGGCAGGGCGGCCAGACGGGCCGCACCGTCGCGGGGCGTTTTCCAGTAATAGGGGGTCATGGCGAACAGCGCTTCCAGCTGGTCGTGGGGCACCGTGATGGTGCCCTGTACTTCCCGCTCGCCGATGGCCCGGAAGCCCTGGTAGGCAACTTCCTGCACCGGGTTCTTGTAAGGCGTGTCGTAGAGCACGGCCTTCATCCGGTAGAGGTGTTCCGCGCCGGGCACCACATAGATCATGCGTCCGCCGGGGCGCAATACCCGCTGGAACTCTTCCTGCGCAAAGGGCGAGAAGCAGTTCAGCAGCAGGTCGGCCCAGCCGGTGCGCACCGGCTGGCTGAAGCTGGAGGCCACCGCGTACCGGGCGGCAGGCAGTGCTTTGGCGGCCAGACGCACGGCAGGCTTGGCAATGTCGAACCCGGCCAGCTGCAGCGGCCTGCCCGCCTTGGCAAACTGCTGCGCGATGCAGCGGTCATACCAGCCCTCGCCGCAGCCCGCATCCAGCAGATGCAGTGCGGCACCCGGGGCGGCAGGCTGGCCGTATTCCAGGCACAGCTCTCCCGCCGCCTGCCCGAAGATACCGTAATATCCGGCGTTCAGGAAAGCGCGGCGAGCCGCCACCATCTCTTTGCTGTCTCCGGGGGCTTTGGTGCGCATGCTCTGCACCGGCAGCAGATGCCAGTAGCCCTCTTTTGCACGGTCAAAGCTGTGGTTCCGGGCACATTTCAGGGACACATCCCCGGCAAGCGGCGCGCCGCACAGGGGGCACTGCCAGGGGGCAAATTCGTTCAGGTTCATACCTCGTCGCTGTGGTCCTCAATGGGGGCGGTGGCACCGCCGTGGGCGTTCATGTACTCCTCAAAGTTCGTGAACTTCTGCTGCGGCGGGCGGCGGCTGATGAGCACAAGGCCCGGGTCCTCGTCCTTTGCAGCGGGCTGACGGCTGCGGCGGCCGGTGTCGGCCTTGGGGGCGCGGCCTGCGCCGCCGGCGGCACTGCGGGGGCTGCCGGTGCGCTCATTGCGCTCGTTGCGCTCACTGCGCGGGGCACGGCCTGCACCACCGGCTGCAGCCGGGCGGGCATTGCGGTCGTTCGGGGTGTTCCGGTCGCTGCGGCGGCCTGCATTGCGGCGGTCGCCGTTCGGGGCATTCTGGCCCTGCACGGCCTGAGCACCCTGCGCGGTCTTGATGGCCGGGGCAGCGGGAGCAGCCGGGGCCTTTCTGGCCGAGCGCAGCGGCGTTGCCTCCGGGGCGCTCACAAAGTGCGGGTCAAATTTGGGCTGGGCATTGCTGCCGCGGGCCGGGGCGTTCTGCTCCCGGCGGGGGCGGCTGTTGTTGTTATTGTTGGAACGGCGGTCATTGCTGCGCCCGCCGGAAGTACGCTTAGGATCATCCATGGTTCGTTCCTCTTTTTCCGGTTTTACGGGCTGCTTTGCCTGCGCTTTGGGCGCGGCGGCAGCCTTTTTTTCAGGCTTTGCAGGGGCGGCCGCCTTCGCGGGCTTTGCCTGCTGTTCCGGCTGCTTCCCGGCCTGTTCGGGGGCAGCTTTGGGCTTTTTGCCGCGCACGGGCGGCTCCGGGCGCACCGGGGCGGGCACGCCGTCCCACGGGTGGCCGGACACCACTGGGATCTTCCGGCGGTTCAGCTTTTCGATGCCGGCCAGATACTCCTGCTCCTCCGGGGCGCAGAAGCTGACGGCGGTGCCGTCGGCTCCGGCACGGGCTGTGCGGCCAATGCGGTGCACATAGGTCTCCGGCACCTCGGGCAGGTCGTAGTTGAACACATGGGACAGCTCGCTGATGTCGATGCCGCGGGCGGCGATGTCGGTGGCCACCAGTACCCTTGTCTTCCCGGCCTTGAAGTCCTCCAGTGCGGTCACGCGGGCGGTCTGGCTCTTGTTGCCGTGGATGGCCGCCGCCGGGATGCCCTGTTTGGTGAGGTCTCTTGCGATCTTGTCGGCCCCGTGCTTGGTGCGGCTGAACACCAGCGCGTTGACCACTGGGGGCTGCAGGTTCTTGATGAGCCAGGGCAGCAGGAATTTCTTGTTTCCCTTCTCCACATGGTACAGGCTCTGCTGGATGCGGTCCACGGTGCTGGACACCGGGTCCACCTTGACAAAGGCCGGGTCCCGCAGGATGCCGGCGGCCAGCTGCTCGATCTCGGCGGGCATGGTGGCGCTGAACATCAGGTTCTGGCGCACCTTGGGCAGCTTGGCGATCACCTTCTTCACATCGTGCACGAAGCCCATATCCAGCATACGGTCGGCTTCGTCCAGCACAAAGATCTCCAGATCCGACAGGTCGATAAAGCCCTGCCCGATCAGGTCGTTCAAGCGGCCCGGGCAGGCCACAAGGATGTCCACGCCCTTTTTCAGGGCCTCCACCTGCGGGGCCTGGCCCACACCGCCAAAGATCACGGTGCTGCGCAGGTTCAGGTACTTGCCGTAGGCGTCAAAGCTCTCGCCGATCTGCAAGGCAAGCTCCCGGGTGGGGGTCAGGATCAGCGCGCGGATGGCCCCCTTGCGGCGGGGCGGGTTGGCAGTGAGGCGATCCAGCATGGGCAGCGCAAAGGCGGCCGTCTTGCCGGTGCCGGTCTGGGCACAGCCCATCAGATCCCGGCCGGACAGCACCGGCGGGATGGCCGCTGCCTGAATGGGCGACGGGGTCTCATAGCCTGCCTCCTGCACAGCGCGCAGAAGCG
>OGIU01001355.1_pt1 | contig 11753 bp, 9 predicted proteins | sample 1571791 | NCBI WGS metagenome assembly OGIU01 (sample SAMEA2582104, study PRJEB24529) | metagenome | biome: Human gut stool | place: China | collected 2011
TAAGTCCGCGCCTTTACTGCGCTGATCGCAAAGTGCCACCACACTCAGAAAATAGACACAGAAAAGGAGTAATCTTTATGAGCGATACGAATTTTATTGAATCCTCCACACCTATGGTAAATGTCCTATTATCCTTACTAAAAAGATATTGTGCAAATTCTCCCGTTCCCCCAATCCATCCTTTTGACTCTAAATATAGTTTTGGACTTTTTTCCCCTATGTCACCAGCAGTATTATTCATAACTTCTGTATCTTCATCAATTGCCAATTGTGTGATTACAGCTGCTTCTACGTAGTATGTTCTATATGTATAGATGCTTCCAACTCCCACAAAAGCTAATACAATTAATTTAAAATAAGCTTTATTCGTTATCTCATTTTTCCCCTTGTCTCCTATTCGTCTCACTCTTTTTCTCTTTATTTTATTTCTCACATGAGCTACTTTCTTTTTCAAACCACTTATTAATATTACATATACATTCGCTTTTACAAAATACAATATTGCCGCCAGAAAAAAGCAACTGCATACTATCATCCCTAACACCGCACCTTTTTCCAGATAGCTTATCTTTTGTAATAGTCGTGTATTAAGTTCCTCCTGCATCCCTCACATCCTCCTTGTCTTTAAAACTATCTGCTATCTCTATCTTCTGCTTTGCCTCATTCATAAATTGATATAGTTCTTCCATTTGTTTTTTCTCCTTTATAAAATACTTTGTTCTCTCTTCTATTTTTTCTAATTCTTTATTTAACATTTTTTTATTTATTGAACTATCCTTTAAGAACTGCTCTGCATAATTCATAATTTCTATGGTAATCTCCCGTGAAATTAAATATGCTGCTGCAAGGTCTGATTTTGTACTTTTTTGTGTCACTTCAAATTGATTTAGAGAATGGAGCGTTTTATAAAAGTCCATAAAATCTCCTGTTCCTCTTTCTCCACTTTGATCTGTTCCATTAAGCAAAAATGTATTATAATAATTAGCTATCTTTGCATATAAACCTGCTCTTTTTCTCTTTTGCTTGCCAAACGCTTCATTCTCATCTTGCGAAGTCATCGTATCAACAGCTTCACAAAACCATTTTTCTGATGCTCCTTTTCCCGTTATATTTCCCATATCATAGAAATATCCCAAGCCTAAAGCATAACTAAATTCTGCATATCCTAACGCATTGTGTTTTTGAAAGATCTCTATTACCGTCCCTTCTTCACAGACAGAATTTATAAGATCAAGTAATATTACTGCATCCTCTATCTGAAAATGATTTAGACGAATAAAATACTTTATCATGCTCTGATAAATCAGTTTTTCCTCTGGTATAAGTTCTAATGCCAGCTTATAATATTGACTGGCTTCCTTTTTATCTTCACTTTTTTCTGCTGCGTTTATGTATCTTACAACTGCTTCTTCCTTATAACAAAATGATACCTTTTTACACCCTATACAAAACATCAAAGATAGCTGTCCTACCATCATAAAGATCAAAAACTTTATTATTTTCCTTCTTTCGTTCTCCTTTTCTTTCTGCTTTTTATAATCTATTTGCGATAAAGCGTAGGCAAGTTCTCTGCAATTCTGATACCGTTTTTCAGGCTCTGATTGTATACATTTTAAAAGAAGGCTTTTCATTTCTAAAGATATATGTTCTCCCCAATATTTCTCCGGATATATCTTATAGGGCGGCTTTTCCGGGTTATATCCCGTTAATAAGCTATAAAGCGTGACTCCCAGGCAATAAATATCCGTCCTCGCATCTGTCTGCCCCATACCTCCATATTGTTCTGGTGCTGCATAGCCTTTCGTTCCAAGATACATTGCATCACAAACCGTATTCTTATAACAATATTCTCGGGCCGTCCCAAAATCTATAAGAACTAATCTTCCCGTTTTTTTTAATATAATATTCTCTGGTTTTAAATCTCTATAAATAATTGATGGCTTTTTCGAATGAAGATAAGAAAGAACTTCACATAACTGTTTGCCCCATATTAAAATCTCTTTTTCTTCAATCCGCCCTCTTTCATTTAAAATCTCTTTTAATGTTTTTCCCTCAATAAACTCCATTACCATCCAAATAGCATCTTTTTTCTCTATAATGTCAACAATCTTTGGAAGTCCTGGATGATCCAATCTTTTTAAAATATCCGCCTCTACTATTAGCTTCCTGCTTATCATTTCGTAATTCTCGCAATATTCCATACTTATTTCTTTAACCGCCCATTTTTGCTTTAGTCTTTCATGTACTGCCAAATATACTGTACTCATTCCCCCTTGTCCGATTACCGATAGAATTCTATACTTTCCATCTAGCACAAAACCTGCCTTTAACATCTCCCCATCACATCCGTCAAAAAAGTATTAATCTATTTCCATTCTCTACTCCGCTTTCCTCTAATTTAAAATCAAGAGGTAATATTCGTTTGTTTTCTATACATGCCAGATAGAGTTCCAGATCTATCTGTTTCTCACAAATAATGCTTTCCTTATCCCGTATTACATCATATATTTCTTTTATGATATCTCTTATCAATGCCGTTTCTTCACATTTAAACTCATACCACTTTCCTACACCTGCAACAAAAACATCAACATATACCATCGGCAACTCCCCTATTCAGTACTTCTTTTATCTTTTCCCGGCGTTCATAATCATTATGTACATTCAAAGCCAATGCTGTTTGAAATTCTAAAATTCTCTCTCCATAATAAGCAATGCCACGTCCCGGAATCTCCGCCTTAGGAAATACAGAAATTTGTATTACATCAAAAACTTCTGTATAGGCATACTTATCCTTCATATATAAACAGATTTTTGTTTTAAAAAGCTCTGCTATTCTCATAGAAATATACATTCCAGAAAATGATTCTATCGAAATCATTACTTTTATTCCTAACTTTTCCCCCTCTCGTAATATCAAATACAGGCTATCATCATATCTCTGATATGTTTCCTCACAAAATTCAACAAACCCGTCCACTATAATTAAAATCAGCGGAAACTCTTCTTTCTCATTTTCTATTTGATTTAGTGAAACGTTATCTTCTTTTCCAACATCTCTTTTATCTTCATTGCTCTTATTCTCAATTCTTTTGCTCTTATTTTTATATTGCTTAAAATTACCCCCTGAAAATTTCTTTTTTCTTCTTTTCATTTCTTTTTTTATATTTTCAAATAATTCTTCTACTTTATCCTCTTCTTCCTCTTTTATAACCTGTTTTACCTGGGGCATTAAATCATATATGTCCATACCACTTCCATTGAAATCCAACAGATATAAACATACTTCTTCTGCTGTACTCTCTTTTAATAATGAAAATAGAAATGTTTGAAAAAAGGTACTTTTACCAGAAGCACTTCTGCCACAGATAGCTATGTGTCCGCTTTCCATAAGATTTAAGGAAAATATAGACTGTTCCTGATTTTCGGGATCATCAAAAATACCGACACATACTTCCAAGTTCTTATTCATGTCAACTCTTTGCCTTTTCTCTTTTAACTTTTTATCTTTATTCATTTCTTTGTGAATCTCATTCAAATATATATACTTCGCCAATGGCTCCAGCCATAATTTTCTTCCCTCTTGATATTCCTTTTCTTTTGCAAAACGTATAATATACTGTTTGATTGCCTGCAATTGTGTTATCTTTTTCTTTCTGTTCTTCTCAGCATTCTTTCTTCTTTTATATATGGTTCCATCTGTTTGAACCAGACATGCTGCCACTTCCGTATCCTCTTGCTGAAATAAAGCCCCGCTCCAGCCTGCCTGGAACAACTCATATACTTCATTATTCCCTACCTGCAAGTATCCTCTTCCTGTTTGTGTAATCTGGCAGGCATCCATGTTATGAAGCATATCCATGCTATCTTCCCTTTCCTGCACTTTAAGACAAATTCGGAATCTTGAATTACTCCATATCTTATCGTCAACAACACCTCCTGGTTTTTGAGTTGCCAGCAGCAAATGAACACCTAAGCTCCTCCCTACTTGAGCAACACTAATTAATTCCTGCATAAATTCCGGCTCCGCCTTTTTTAATTCGGCAAACTCATCAATAATAATCAGTAAATGAGGAATTGGTTCGTTTACACTTCCCGAATTAAACAACCTTGTATAATCATTAATGTTATTTACCTTACATTCTTTAAATATTCTTTGCCTTCGTTTATTTTCACTTTTTATTGATACCATTGCTCTATATGCCTGCCCATCTGATAAATTCGATATTTTTCCTGAAATATGTGGTAATTCAGAAAATAGCGCTGACATCCCCTCTCCTTTATAATCAATTAACAAAAAGCACACCGCTTCCGGACTAAAATTCACTGCCATGGATAAAATAAATGTCTGAAGTACTTCACTTTTCCCTGAACCTGTCGTTCCAGCCAATAAACCATGCGGTCCATGATATCGCTCATGTATATCTAAATAAAAAGGTTCATCTCCCGCTTTTTTACCTATTAAAACCTTTGCACTTTCAAAAATTCTATTCTTTTCCCATCGCTGTTTTATATGTAATTCTTCTATCGTGTGCACATCATACATTCCTAAAAAATCAACAACTTCTGGTATACCAGCCTTTTCTTCAATTTCCATCACTTTTATTCCTGAAATACTCCTTATTAATTTCTCCGCAATATTTTTTTCCGTATAATCAAAATTTATTTTCTCTTTCTTCTGACTGTGCCTTTCTATCTCATACCGCCCAGTAAATCCCCCATTTATTTCCAATACCATTTTACATGTATTCGGCAATTTTTTTCTCATCGAGTCCAGCCATACAACTGTCAATCCATATTCTTTTCCTCTATCTAAAATATATTTAGAAAACATTTCTCCTTCCAAAAATTGTTCTTCTGCAACAAATAAAATATAATGTGGCAAAATTTTTTCTGACTTACCGGATATGGATACCTCTTCTCTTTCTTTAAAAATCTGCAACAAATCATAGAATAACCGCCTCGCTTCTACCTCATTCCCTGCAATAAATCGCTTTTGTCTATTGGCATCCCATATATGCGGAAGCCACCTGCAAAAATCCCATTGCTGCGATTGAATAACCTTATTTTTGTTATAAATACATCCTATCTTTACTTCCGTATAACAATTACACAACGCAATCTGTAAAATAATACTTCTTACAAGTTCCATTCCTGCTATCGTATCTTTTGTTATGATTCCAATCTGACTATACCTTCCCATGTCGAGTAACACAGGAATCTGATGTAGAATCTCATAATGTTCCTTTATCTTTTTTGCTTCCCGCCATAGAATATTTTCCTCATCGCCAAACACTTCCTCAGGAAATTCTATTTCCATAGGAAACTCAGCGTCACCTATACCAACTCTGTACATTAAAAAATCTTTATGATATAGATTTCGATTCCATAAATACATATCTAATAATGGGCTATCTAAATAAGTATCTGCCCGTAAATATCTACTTTGTAAAACCTTATATACCCGTTCATACTGCACTTTGATATATTCACTTTTTTTATTCAAATATCTCCTATAAGCCAGTCGCTCTTTATTAACTTTCTTCTGCTGTTCTCTTTTTTCATACTTTCTCGAAATCATAAGCCATAAAATAGAACATACCGCTGACATCACTGCCATAAACAGTCCAGAATATACATATATTCCTGCCTGATTCTGCTCTGATTTCATTCCATAAATTAAAAATAAGTTCATTCCTAACATTGGAAACATCAGATTCATGATAGTACCTATATCCATAAATATAGATTTTTTCTCCTGTACATCCACTTGGGGCGGTGCATCAACTTTTAATGATACTTTTTTTAATTCTTCCATTACTCTCGGTGCCCTGTGAAAAGTTATCTCTCTTTTTTCCTTCTTCCTAACATCCTCTTGTCCCTTTATCTCATTTTCTAATACTACTTCTTCCAAATAATCTGATACTGTATTTCTCTCACCAGCTTCTACTGCTATATAGTTCTCAAAAAATAACAAATATATAGTTCCAATACATATAACATCACCAAACTCTAATTGCTGCTTTTTCTCTAACAAAATTTCATTAATATATATTTCTATATTCCCACATTTCTCTATGAACCATTTGCCATACTCATATGAAATACCCATACTATTTTTTCTATTAATGGCTTTCTCCATCATTATGAGTATATTTTTCTCTTTTATTATCCGACAATCTCTAAGTTTATATTTCTTATATATGCTCCAGTCATTCCTATATCGTATAAGCTGTATATAAAGATCCTTCCCACCTACCAACAGTTCATTCTTTCTCCCTATTGCCAGCTTGTAAAATATTCCTTCATCACTTTTCCGTTTTCCCATCTGAAAAAATTCTTCTGTTTTCAAATGACAACAGCCTGTTTCCTTGATAGACCATTCTCCAGATATATTTTTAAACTGTAAAAATACTGTCCTTTCCAAAGAGAAATCATCTTTAGGTAATAATATATGACACTCTGCTGTCTTATCGCTGACAAGCTGTGTGCGTTTCATCCTGCTTTTTCCGTATATAAAAATTAAAAATCTCATAGCTTCTTTACTCCTAAAGTGGTATACTATTTAATCAAATAAAAAATAAAGGAGCTGCCTCATGATAGCAAAAGATGATATTGTTATAAGAAAAGCTATTTTGCATATTTTAGACACCAATCGCGGAGAATGTATTCTTTCTAATACTCTCTTAGATCCAGGGCCAGATTTACATGATTTTATTCGAAACCATATTTATAAAATTGTTTCCAGCGATGATACCAAAAACTGTGAATTTGACCCAGAATATTCTCCAATCTATTCCATCTTAGAAACATGGGATGAATCAGATGAAACTTCTTTCATTGAAACCAGTCAGGCCATTGCAAATAAACTCTATGTTGCCATGGGAGAAGGATTAGATATACCCGCTGCCGATTTATTATTCGTGACCTTTCAGGCAGAAGGAATTATCTATCTTGCCCTTTTAAAAATGAATTACAAGGAAAGCTATACGCATGAAATCACCGAGATTCCTGATAATCCTGTTATTAATACAGACATCATCAAAACACATTCTCTGCTTCCTTCTGCAACTTCAAGAATACCTGAGGCCGTAGTTATTAATTTATCCGATTATCACATAAAGCTTTTGGAGAAAAAGTATGAGATAAATGGTGAGAAAGCTTATTATTTATCGGAAAACTTTCTTGTCTGCCGTACCAGTATTCCTCCAAAAAAGAAGTTAAATATTCTTACTCGTGTTATTAATAATATTTCTAATAAATACGATGGTGCCGATTTAAAAACAAAGATGGATACAAAAAGTGCTCTTCAAAAAGAATACGTTGATAACAAATCTTTCGATATAGAAGAAATAGGTAATAAACTTTTCGGAAAAAGTCCAGAAAAAAAATCAGAATTTGATGAAAAAATGGAACAGTACGACTTACAATATGATAACTTTACTGTCACCAATGAAAGTACTGTAAAGAAATTAGAAAAGCAGGTCATGGTAACTGATAGCGGAATTGAAATATCTATTCCAATGGAAACTTATAACAAACTGGCTAACTTTGAAGTTCAAACAGATGTAACTGGTAAATCAACGATTATCATAAGAAATATTGATAATCTTGTTTTAAAGTAATATTACATTCAGAATAAACTTTATAAACATATTAGATTCTAAATAAATATTACATTGATACTTCCACAATTATTACACTACTGTTTTTAATATTATTTACTTGTGAATATTCTAGAACGTGTTTGAAAAACATTCTAACTGTAAATATTTATTAAATTAAAAAACCTCCCACACAAAATCATCTCAAACTTGCAGTTTGTTTATCTTTTGTGTGAGAGGTTTCTTGATATCTTGCCTTAAATTTTTACTTTTTAGCTAATTTCCCGACATATGATATCTTATTCAAAGCTGTGATTATTATTTGTTACTTCTTCTCCAAATATGCATCTTTTCTGCTTCTTTAATTAATTCATCTCTGAAATCTGGATGAGCAATATTAATTAATGCTTCTGCTCTTTCCCATGTAGACATACCTTTGAGGCATACCTTACCAAATTCTGTTACTACATAATGTGTATTAGGACGAGTATCTGTTACTGTAGATCCTTCTGCTAAAGTAGGTCTGATTCTTGTATGCTTTACACCATCTCTGGATGTAAATGTAGAAGAACAACAGATAAAACTCTTACCACCCTTAGATAAGTATGCACCCTGAACGAAATCAAGCTGTCCACCTGCACCACTAATCTGTTTTACACCTGCACTCTCTGCATTAACCTGACCATATAAGTCAATATCAACTGCATTATTGATAGAAATAAAGTTATCAATCTGTGCTATTGTCTTAGCGCTATTCGTATAATCAACTGGTGCACTCATACATTCTGGGTTATCATCCAGATAATCATACATCTTCTTAGTACCTGCACCGAATGCATATACCTGACGTCCTCTGTCGATATTCTTCTTTAAGCCTGTAATCTTTCCTGCCTTTGCAATGTCAACAAACGCATCAACGTACATCTCTGTATGTACACCTAAGTCCTTTAAATCAGATTCAGCAATCATGGAACCTACTGTATTAGGCATTCCACCGATACCAAGCTGTAAACATGCTCCATCTGGAATCTCTTCTACGATAAGCTGTGCTACGGCTTTGTCTACTTCTGTTGGTGGTGCGCCAGCTCCTAACTCACCGATAGCTGGATTCTCGCCTTCTACGATGTAATCTACGCGAGAAACATGAATGCCTTCTTCAAATCCACCCAGACAGCGAGGCATATTCTCATTAACCTCTACGATAATTACATCTGCAGCTTCACAAACTGCCATCATATGGGATGCATTTGGTCCAAAGTTAAAGAATCCATGTTTATCCATTGGAGCAACCTGGAACATCGCAACATTCAAATGCTTGATATTCTCTCTGTAATAACGTGGAAGTTCTGAATATTTTAATGGAGAATAGTATGCAAATCCTTTACTGATTGCCTTTCTCTCCAAACCACCCATATGCCAGGAATTCCATGTAAAATGATCTGCTACATTATTTACCTTGAAAATCTCTGGTTCTCTTAATAAGATACCACCACGAATCTTAACATCTTCTAATTCATCTGCTCTGGCTGCTAATGCTGCATCCAATGCAACTGGAGTACCGGTTGTCCAACCATAATCTACCCAATCATGAGATTTTACTACCTTAACCGCTTCTTCTGCTGTAACAAGTTTCTGTGCATATTCTTTAATGAAACTCATGCTTCTCCTCCTAACAACTTCTGCTCTTGTTAAAAAAATATCATGAGTATATTCTACCACCGTTGTATAACTCGGTCAACCTAAATCGAACCTTGAATCCTTATATTTTTACAACATTTTTGCTAATTTGGCCTTATATTTCTGAGAAATTGGAATAACTGCCTTTTTATTCAAATAAAATTCACCATTTATCAAATCTGCTTTTTGAATAAACATAAAATTCACAATATAACTACGATGGCAACGAATAAAATAATCTGGCAGGCTCTTCTCCAACTTTTGCAAGGAACTATAAAAAGAAATCTCATACTGATTTACATGCAAGATAATTTTCTTATCTCTTGCTTCTAAATACTGAATCTCTTCATAATGAAAATAATAAATCTCCCCTCCTGTCCGAATCTTTAATATATCTTCTTGCTTTTTCTTTCTACACTTATCCTTACAACACCATGTAAGACTTCGGTATATAATCCTACAAGCTTTCGCATATACATATGGTTTCAGTAAAAGCATATCTGGTGAAACTTCCGGAATTAAATAGGACTCTGCTGAAATCTGATTAGTACTTACAACTAGCAATCGTCCTCTCGGGAAAATCCCCCTTATTCGTTTCGCTCTGCATAAATCCTCTATACCTGTGATTTCTACTACAAGTAAATCTGGCGGCTGTATTCCCTCTATATTCACCTGATGATACTCTTCATCGCTTATGATAAAATTACATAAAAACTCTTTATCTATAAGCGCCACACACTGATTACATATCTTTCCAATTAAATCTCCTTCTCTTTTGTCATGACAAAAAATCATAACTGACAGCATAATCTATTCATCTGTCTATACAATCTAAGCAATTACATTATTCTTTAATGTTGCCGCAACCTGTTTATTCTGTTCTTCTGCTAACTGGTATTCCTGTGCAATTGTTGTCAAATGCTGTGATTCTTCTTCTATCATCTTGCACATCTTGGCGATATCGGCATCCAATCCATTAAATTTACCAAGATATATACTACTCGCCTCTCCACTCCAGATGGAACTACTAATTCCCCTCACTAACTGAAGCATATCAGAAGTAGTTTTCTTAACGTCCTTTCCTGCCTGTTGGAAAGAACTTGCTGTCGCCTTTAACTTCTCTGGAGTTACATTAATTAAATCTGCCATAAATCCCCCTCCTAGCTTACCGCTGTCGCCTCATTCTTCTTCTCTGCTTTATTATAGATTGCAATAATCTTCTCTAGTATCAATATAAATTCCAAAATTGTCTTAAGTAAGTTCCGCATCTTTGAAATGTCTGTCTTAAGTTGCTTTACATACTTCTCTTTTGCAGCGCCTTCCCACATAGAATTAAGACTGTTCCCCAAAGTTTCTAAAAGCGAAATCTTATTCTTTAAGGAATTACTCAATACTATCAGTGACTCTCTCTTATTAGATATTTCTTTTGTTGAAGCAATAATTTGTGCCATAAATGCCTCCTCTCATATCTCGGTTAACTGCTGCAAGAGTATTATAACATATTTGGAATTAATTTCCACTATTTTTGACAAATTATGTTTATTTTGTGATAAGTACTTCTTTATTATGTTTACTTTTTATTATATATAAAATAAAAATGACATATTTTACTAATATAGCATCTATCTAATTTCTAAAATATTATTGGATATAGTTTTTCTAATTTACTTCGTGCATCTTTTATTGTGAACTATCAAATAATTATTCATAAACACTGAATGGATACTATACTAGAGCGAGTTTGAAAAATGCTTTTGCAAGATGTGCGTTACAATTTGTGGGGAATTTTTCCTGAATGAAGACGGCGTAGCGGGCTATGCCAACTGAATGAAAGTAAAAAAGACCACAGTTATAAACTGTAGTCCTACTATCTCACTTTAACAGGGAATCTTCAAAAAGATTCCCTGCATAAATACATTTTATAGAGTTCAGCACAAATCTCCTATATGCTTCTTTTAATAATGAATCGTCAATACACAAAACATCTGAGAATGCATATACTAGACTTCCACAAAAAATCTAAGTTTAAATCCTCAATCAGTAACTCACATAATCTAATGAGTCTGATATGATTTGAAATTATTTAACCTGAGCTTTGATTGCCTCTGTTAACTTAGGAACAATCTTTAATGCATCGCCAACAATACCGTAATCAGCTACATCAAAGATAGGTGCATCTGGGTCTTTATTGATAGCAATGATGATATCAGATTCTTCCATACCAGCTACGTGCTGGATAGCTCCGGAAATACCGATTGCAAAATAAACATTAGGACGAACTGTCTTACCAGTCTGGCCAACCTGTAAATCTTTTGGTTTCCAACCATTATCAACAACTGCACGAGAACAGGAAACTGTTCCGCCAAGTGCCTCTGCTAAATCGTCTAATAATGCAAAGTTCTCAGCAGAGCCAACTCCACGTCCGCCAGATACAAGAATCTTAGCAGCCTGGATATCAACTGTTTCTGTAAC
>OGIU01001383.1_pt1 | contig 11589 bp, 7 predicted proteins | sample 1571791 | NCBI WGS metagenome assembly OGIU01 (sample SAMEA2582104, study PRJEB24529) | metagenome | biome: Human gut stool | place: China | collected 2011
ACTATTATTAAATAAATGTAAATCTGATTTAATAATAAGAACTATATTTTTATCATAATTAAAAAATTTATTTTCTATATCTGTATAATTAACAGAAACATTAAATTCTCTTAAAAATTCATAATCAGAATAATATATTATTATTTCTTTTTCATACTCATTGAAAAAATTTCTTATAATTTTTCTAAAATTAATAATGATTAATATTAAAGATGTATCAGGTATTAGTTGCTCTAACTCATCTTCAAAGTCACTTTTATCATTTACATAGTCAATTAAATCTATTTCTTCAGTACAACTATTTCTTATATATAAATTTATTGTGTTAGGATATAAACTATTTAACTCCTTAATATTATCATAAGAAATTAGTGAATCTAGCTTATTATTATACTTTAATGAGAATTCTATAATATCCGTCTTTTGAATTGCATCAGCTTTATATTTTTCAAGTTGATTTAGGAATAGAAGTAATTTATCCATATAAATTCTCCTTACTTTATAATTTATTTTTTTCTATTTTGACTCCCTTTATTATTATATCACACAAACCATCTTCTCTATCATTTATTTCAATATCATTAGTATTAAATAATGATGCTTTACCTTTTAAAGAGATTCCATTGCCAGTTACAATTGTTCTATTTTTCAATCTCTTAACTACAGTATCTCTATGAAGTCTAAAAGTAAAATCTATACCTTTATCTCTAACACGCTCTTTGAACGAATCTTGTGTTTCTTTCTCATAAAATATTGCTGGTAAAGCTTCATCTATTTTAAACTCATCTTTTTCATTTAATAAAGTCGTTAATTGAAATGTTTTTTCAATCATCTGTTTTTCATCATCTTTATATTTTTCTAATCCTTTTAATAAGTCTAGATTTTTAACCCAATCTTCGCTTCCTAAAAGTTCAGTGATTAAAGCTGATAGCTCTTGGTTACATAGTCTTAACCATCTTCTTGGAGTTATTCCATTTGTTTTGTTTTGGAACTTCTCTGGATATAATTCATACCAATTTTTAAGCTCAATATTTTTTAATATATCTGTGTGTAATTTAGCAACACCATTAACAGCAAATCCTACATGTATTGCTAAGTTAGCCATTCTAACTTTTCCATCATTAACTATTCTAAACTCTTCTATCTCTTCCTCTGAGTATCCTTTTTCTTCAAGGCTAACTATGAACTCTGCATCTATCTTTTCAATTATTTCTAATATTCTTGGGAATAATTCTTCTATTAAATCAACATCCCATTTTTCTAAAGCTTCTGCTAATATAGTATGGTTTGTATAAGCAAAAGTTTTTGAAGCTACATTGTAAGCTTCTTCAAAAGTAAATCCTTCTTCATCTACAAGAAGTCTTATAAGCTCTGGAATTGCTAAAACTGGATGAGTATCATTTAATTGAACAGCATGCATCTTTGCAAAATCTTCAGTAACGTTTCCAAAAACCTCTTTATGCTTTCTTATTATATCTTTTAATGAAGCACTTACTAAGAAATATTGTTGTCTTAATCTTAATAATTTACCTTCTCTATTTGAGTCATTTGGATATAAAACTCTTGATATATCTTCTGCTCTATTTTTAAGCTCTAATGCCTCATCATATTTTTGTTCATTGAATAATTTAAAATCAAATTCTTTTACAGGCTCACATTTCCATAGTCTTAAAGTATTTATATTTTTACTAGCGTATCCTATAATTGGAGTATCATATGGAATTGCTTTAACTGTCATATCTTCAAAATCAACAGTTACAAATTCATCCTCTTTTCTTATGCTCCAAGGTTCTCCATATTTTAGCCAGCTATCCACATCTTCTTTTTGGAAGCCATCCTCAAAATATTGAGAGAATAAACCATTATTATATCTAATTCCATAACCTTTTAAAGGTACTTCTAATGAAGCTCCTGAATCCATAAAACAAGCTGCTAATCTACCTAATCCACCATTTCCTAAACCAGCATCCTCTTCTATTTCCTCAATTCTATTTAAATCAAAGCCAAGTTCATCTAAAACTTCTTTTACTTCATTATAAAGTCCTAAACTTATTAAGTTATTTCCTAAAGCTCTACCCATTAAATATTCAGCTGAAAAATAATATGCATTCTTTTCTTTCTCATAAAGTTCTTCTGTATGATTCCAATCGTCAACAATTCCCTCTAAAAGAGTTAGTGATAATGCATTGAAAATTTCAAAGTCCTTAGCATCTTTAATTGAACTTTTACCATACTTTACTTTTAGATATCTTTCGATTCCTCTCTTTATTTGTTCTTTATTCATTGATATTCACCCTTCCATATAATTTTGTTATATCATATATCTTCTCTGCTAATTCATCAGTTAGAGCATCATATTTAACTCTCCATTGCCAATTGCCACCAAGAGTAGATGGATAGTTTATTCTTGCCTCATTTCCTAAGTTTAAGAAATCTTGCATTAGAGCTATAGCTGTATGTGATACACTGCTCCAAACTCCTCTGATAAATCCCCAGTTATACCCTTCCTCTTCAGTAAGTTTTAAATATTTTTTAGAATATTCCACATCTTCTCTATTTCCTGTAACTTCAAACCAACCTCTAAATGTATCATTATCATGAGTACCTGTATAAGATATTGAGTTAACTGGATAATTATGTGGAAGATAATCACTTTCTTCCCTAGAATCAAAGGCAAATTGTAAAACCTTCATTCCTGGGAATCCAGTTTCATTTCTAAAATCTATAACCTCTTGAGTTAAATAACCAAGGTCTTCTGCTATTACATTGACCTCTCCTAACTCTTCTTTAATTGCATTAAATAATTTTATTCCAGGGCCTTTAACCCACTCACCATTTACAGCAGTTTCATCTCCATATGGTATTTGCCAGTAAGCTTCAAACCCTCTAAAGTGGTCTATTCTTAATATGTCATAAAGCTTAAAGCTTTCTCTTACTCTATCAATCCACCAAGAATATCCTGTATCATCCATGTAATTCCAATCATATATAGGATTTCCCCATAATTGACCTGTTTCTGAAAAAGCATCTGGTGGACATCCAGCAACCTTTTTAGGAATATTATTTTCATCTAATAAAAATGCTTTTGGATTTGCCCAAACATCTGCACTATCCTCTGCAACATATATAGGCATATCTCCAATTATCTTAATTCCAAAACTATTTGCATACTCTTTTAATTTATTCCATTGCTTAAAGAAATGATATTGTAAGAATACCCAGTAGTTTATTTCTTTTTCTAATTTAACTTTATATTCTTCTAAGGTCTTTTTATCTCTTAATCTTAATTTTTCATCCCATTCTTGCCAACTTACTAATTCGTTTTCATTTTTGATTGCCATATATAAAGCATAATCTTCAATCCAAAGTTTATTTTCTTCTCTAAACTTTTCAATTTCTTCTTTGTTTTTATCTAAAGATTTTTCATATGCTATTCTTAACACTCTCATCTTCTTGTCAAATAATAAAGCATAATCTATTTTTTCAGGATCATTTCCAAAATTAATTCCTTGGTAATCTTTTTTATCAAGTAATCCTTCTTTATTTAAAATATCAAAATCTATAAAATATGGATTTCCTGCAAAGGCTGAAAATGATTGATATGGTGAATCCCCATAACTTGTAGGACCTAAGGGCAATATTTGCCAATATCCTTGTCCAGCTTTCTTTAAAAAATCTACAAACTCAAATGCTTCCTTACCAAAAGTACCTATTCCATACTTTCCAGGTAAGGAAGCAATATGCATTATTATTCCACTTGCTCTTCTCATATTACTTCCCCCTAGTTACTATTATTGAATTAATATCTCTTTTTCAATCATATTTTTATTTAAATCAAATATTTTTATATTTAACTTTCTAACCCTTGAATTTTTATTTTCTACTAATACCTCATAATCTGATTGTGCTTTTGTAATCTTAATTTTTAACTCTTCATACTCACCATTCTTATAATTTTTAGTGATACCATCATCATTGTAATAAATGTACTCAGCCTCATCACAAACAAAAGCAATTAGATTTAATTCACTAGTATCTATTTCTTCTACCCTTTTTCTTGGCTTACTTGCCATTGTTACTATTTTATTTTTTCTTATAAATATAGGAACCTCATTTAACTTAGCTTCAACATAATGATGTCCTTTTTCTAAAACTTCATAATCTCCATCATCATATTTTCTAGCTCTCCATAAAAGCATTTCCTCTGGAAGATATACATATCTTCCTAAAGCATTTTGCTCATATATAGGTGCTACCATTAAACTATCTCCTAAAAGCATTTGATCTTCTACTCTTTTTACAAAGTTATCATTATATTCAAATGTTAATGGTTTAAAATACATTTCATTATTTAAAACAGCTTTCATATACTCACTATAAAGATATGGAACCATAACATATCTTAACTCCAATATATTTTTTAATACTTTGACACTTTCACCTCTAAATGAATATGGTTCTTGATGTCTTGTACCTAAAGCTGAGTGATTTCTAAATAAAGGTGTAAACATACTAAATTGTGACCATCTTATAACTAAATCTTCTGTTGCATCTCCTCCAAATCCGCCAGTATCAGCTCCTGTATAGATAAATCCACACATATTAATATTTGGCATCATTTGAAGGTTTAACTTAATGTGTTCCCACCAAGACATGTTGTCTCCAGTCCATATTCCTCCATATCTATGCATACCAACTGTTGATGCTCTAGAAAATAGTAAAAATCTCTTATTTTCATCTATATTTTCAAGGCCTTCAGCCGCTGCTCTTGTCATATTAAATCCAAAAAGATTATGAACCTTGTCATGTCTTATTTTTTCATTTCCTACTCTATGATAGAAGCTTTGATAGTCCTCCATACTATTTTGAAGTCTTGGGAATGTATCCTTAACATCAAAATAATCATATATACCTAAATTCTTTCCTTTAGCCTCTGATATTTTTTCAAAAGCTTCATTTAATCTTTTTTCAGAATAGAATATTGCAGGCTCATTCATATCATTCCAAAAACCTTCTATTCCTTTATCAGTAAGCACTTTATATTTGTTTCCAAACCATAATCTTGCATCCTTATTTAAGAAGTCTGGAAAATGAACTCTCCCTGGCCAAACTGCTGCTACAAAAGGTTTTCCTTCCTCATCTAAACAGTAATAACCATTTTTAACACCTTCCTCATAAACATCATATCCCTCTTCAATTTTGCATCCAGCATCGATTATTGGAATAAGTCTGACTCCTTTTTCTTTAACTTCATTTACAAAGTTTTCAAAATCAGGGAAGGCCTCTTTATTTATGGTAAAGTTCTTGAAATCCTCCATATAATCTATATCAAGATATATACAATCAAGAGGAAGTTCTGATTCATTAAAATTATCTAGGACTTCAAGAACCTCTTTACTATCCTTATAACTCCATCTACTTTGTTGAGCACCAAAGGCCCACTTAGGAGCTATGTAACTTTCACCTATAAGCTCTCTAAAGCTTTTTGCTATTTCCTTTAAAGTATCTCCTTCAATAATATATAAGGCAAAATTTTCATCATCAATCTCTATCTTTAATTCATCTCTGCTTGTATATCCAACATCAAACTTTACTCTTCCAGGATAATCTATAAATATCCCAAAAGTTTTTTCTCCATATATCATTAAGAAGTTATGAGCTCCATAAAGGCTTTTTTTCTCTGGAGTATGTGAAAAATCATCTGTACAAAAACTTTCATATCTCCATCCTCTTTTATTTAATCCTCTTACATTTTCACCTAGTCCATAAACTATATCTTCCTCTTTAAGTTTTAATGTAAAAGTGTTATTCTCAAAATTTAAATACTTTAATCCTTGGTTCTCTATTTCTGAACCTTCTTTTAAAACAACTGACTCAGTATTAAAAGGAGTTCCAAAAGTATATTTAGTTATGTGATTATTAATACAATTAATTCTCATAATATCTCCCCCAATTATAATTACTATACTACTTCCTTACATGACTCTCTTTCTATTATCTTTGTTTCAAAAATTATATGCTTATGATCTTCCTTTTTAGCTAAAAGAGCTAATAGTAAATCTATGCTATTATTAGCCATATTTTTCTTAGGCTGCTTTACAGTTGTAATTCCTGGATTATAATATTTACTTATATCCATTCCATCAAATCCCATAATAGAAATATCTTCTCCTACCTGCAATCCTTGATCTATAACTGATTTTGCTGCCCCTACAGCCATAATATCTGATATTGAAAATATAGCTGTTATATCTTTTCTATTATTAATAATTTCCTTTGTTACTCTATAGGCTCCACTATAACCATAATCACCTATAAATACATTTTCTTCTGAATAAGGTATATTATTTTCCTCTAAAGCTTTTTTATAGCCTTCAAGTCTTAATCCACTTATTCCAACGTCATTTTTTTCTCCTAATAAAATTCCTATGTTTCTATGCCCTTTATCTATAAGATATTGAATTGAGGCCTTAGCTGCTAATACATTATCTATTCCTATTGATGAAAACTTACTTTTACTTTCTTTAGAAAGTGTATTAACAGAGGTTAAAACTACTGGAATATCTAAGAATTGAAAACTTTCATCATTTATGTTTAAAAAGTTTCCTCCTAAGCAGATAATACCTTGAAGTCTTTTCTCTTTAACAAAAGCTATTAAATTATCCACATCATCCTCTGTGGCATAGTCATTTTGCTGTAATATCATTGTGTAGCCAGCTTCATTTATTCTATTACCTATAATGTTTATCATCTCAGCAAAGAATGGGTTAAATACCCCCTTTACTAAAACTCCTATGTTATTTGTGTTATTTTTCTTAAGAATCCTAGCACTATTGTTAGGTATGTAATTACTTTCTTTTATTATCTTTAAGATTTTTTCTCTCGTTTCATCCTTTACATCTGGATGATCATTTATAACTCTTGATACTGTACTAACACCAACGCCAGCAAGTCTTGCTATGTCTCTTATATTCATAAAACTCCTCCTGATTTCCCTATAATATTTAAAAACTTGGAAATTGTTTCGGTAACGATACCAGTTTAATTATAAACTGCTTTGAAAACATTAGCAATAATACTTATAAGAGTTTGTATAAACATACTAATTTTTTATATTTCTAATTTAATAATCTTAGATACCTTTATATTTTGATGGATTGTGGAAGGTACTTTTCCTTCCACAAAATCCATCAATATATTTTATCTTATAAGAAGTATTTATTAAATTTAAGGTATTTAAGCTTTATTCAACATAAAATTTATACTATCTTAGCCCTTAACTGACCCAGCAGTTAATCCTTTAGCCATATATTTTTGTGCAATAGTAGCAAATGCAACTATTGGAATTGAAGCCATTATTGCAGCTGCTGAATATTGAGTCCAGTTAGCTGAGAAGTTATTTGTAATAAATTGTTGCATACCTACAGCAAGTGTTAAACTTTCTGGGCTCTTTAATAAAGCAGATGCAAAAACAAATTCACTATATGCCCCTATGAATGTAAATAAGAATATTACTAAAAGCATGTTTCTTAGTAAAGGTAATATTATCATTGTAAAAGTTTGAAAAGTTGATGCTCCATCAACATAAGCTGCCTCTGTAAGCTCTTTTGGAATACCGTCTATAGCTCCTTTAAGTAGCCAAATATTAAATGCACCAGCACCAGCTTGTACTATTATTAATGTAATTATATGATCCATACCATCTAGTCTATAAGCAAGTGCTAATATTGCTGGTAATGACATAGCTGCTGGAAACATTTGAAGCAATAATAACATCATTAATCCATTTTTTCTTCCCCAGAATTTTAATCTTGAGAAAGCAAAGGCCATAGGTACTGTTAATAAAAGTTGTATTACTGATACAACTACACATATTATTAATGAGTTTTTAACCCATATTAAAAAATTTGTTTCTGTTAAAACTTTTGAGTAATTTTCTAATGTAAATGCTGATGGAATTAAAGTTGTTTGAGTAAAAACTTCTCCTTTAGCCATAGATGCAGAAACTACTGCAAATACAGGGAATAATACTACAAGTAACATGAACCATATAAATATTCTTGATATCCACGCCATTCTTCTTTCAGCAGGTCTTAGTTTTCTTTCATATTTAAGTTCTGAGGTAGTTACTATTCCGCTCTTTTTTTGTACTTTACTTTGCATTCTATTCTACCTCCTCGAATTGTCCACTTAATTTCATTTGATAGTATGATATAGTTCCTAAAATTAAGAATATTATTATACTAATTGCAGATGCTATTTCAAATCTACCAAATTGTGTTGATAATTTATAGTTTACAGATGCAAGAATATCTGTATAACCAGCAAATTGAGTAGCCATTCTTGGTGGACCACCTTTAGTTATTAAGAATGCTGATCCAAAGTTATTAAAGTTAAATGCAAATGATGAAATTAATAGTGGATAAGATATTTGAGCTAATGATGGTAATGTTATTTTTCTAAATTGAAGCCATTTACTAGCACCATCAACATCTGCTGCTTCATAATAACTATCAGGAATTGCTCCTAAGGCTCCTAAACAAACATTCATCATATAAGGGAATCCTAACCATATATTAACTATTATAAGTGCTACCCTTGCCCATGTCGGATCTGTTAACCATGGAATTGGGTTTGATATTAAATGTAAATTTAATAATAAGTTATTTATTGCTCCATAACTTCCGTTTAAAAGACCTTGCCATGAAAGTATTGCTACTGTAGCTGGTAAAGCCCATGGAATTATAAGTATTGCCCTATAAACTGATTTTTCTTTTATATTAGGGTTATTTACTGCCATGGCAACTATTAATCCTAAGAAAAATGTACCCGCAGTTGATACTACTGCAAAAATTATATTCCATCCAAAAACAGGTAAAAATACTTCTTTAAATGGTCCTGTTAAAACCTCTATAAAATTTGCAAACCCTACAAATTTAATATGTCCTTGTGAATACATTGTGTAATCAGTAAATGCTATTACTACAGTGTAAACAATAGGAATAATAGTAAATATAATTATTGATATTAATGCTGGTAACAAATATGGCATTGCTTTTATTGTATCTTTTAACCTTTTCTGCTTTTTATCTGCCCTTCTATCACTCGTAACTTGCATTATATCTCGCCTCCTCAAATACCTCTTTTTAATATAAACTTCTATAAATAAGGGGGAATTTACATCCCCCTATAAAAACTTCTTAATTATTTTTGTTGAGATATACCTTGTTTAATTTGTTCTACTGTCATTTCAGCACATTTTTCTGGTGTAACTTGTCCTGAAGTTAATAATTGTAAGTTAGCTCCAGCAGGTCCCCACATAGCTTGAATTTCTGGTATATTAGGCATTGGTGTAGCGAATTTAGCTTGCTCTGCAAAAGCACTCATATACTCGTTATTTTTGAAGTCTGCGCTATCTAAGTATTTGTTTAATACTGGAATTCTGTTACCTTTATTTAACAATACATCACCTGAATTTTCTGATAAGTATTTAACTAATTTCCATGCTAAATCTTTGTTTTGAGATTTTTCACTTACGAAAGCAGTTTGAACACCTAAGAAAGTTGGTACTTGTTTTCCAAATAATGTTGGCATTGGAGCTACTCCAAAGTTTACTCCTCCATCTTTAAATGCTGATACATCCCAAGGTCCTGAAATATAGAATCCAGTGTTCTTAGATAAGAAATCTCCTTTTGCTATATCTCCAGTTATATCAGCTGGCATTAATTTATCTTTTTGAACTAAATCTTGAACAAATTGATATCCTTTTATAGCTCCTGGTGTTCCTAATCCAATATCAGTTGGGTCAAGAGTTCCATTATTATCTTTATAAACATATCCTCCATCTGCTGCTATAAATCCATAAGTAGCATAGAAGTTATTAATATCGTATTTAAATCCTGCTCCTTCTTCTGCAACCTTAACTAAATCTTCCATAGTTTTTGGAACTTCTTTAACTTTATCCTTATTGTAGAAAAGAGCTGATGTTTCTTGTGCTATTGGAACTGCATATCTTTTTCCATCTATTGTTACAGCATCTAAAACTTGATGTGATGCATAATCAGAATCATTTATAATTCCTTCTGGAACTTCTGCTAAAAGTCCAGCCTTTTGGAATGTTCCTAAGTTATCATGAGCTAGTCCAAACATTATATCTGGTCCCTTTGAACTATTTGCAGCTTGTATGTAAGCTTGCATTTCTGATTTGTCTTCTACAACCTTAACTTTAACTCCATTTTCTTCTCCCCATTTTGAAGCTATTTTATTTAATTCCTCTACTTCCGGAGTTGTTAAGTGTGACCATACTGTAAGTTCTTTTCCTGAACCATCAGCACTACCTGAATCAGATTTTCCTCCACATCCTACTAATGATCCTGCAAATAACATTGTTGCAGCCATTACAGTCGCTAGAATTTTTGTACGTTTTCCCATTATAAAATCCCCCTCATAACTTTTAATTAGCTAAAAAGCTATAAATTTACATTCTCATTTTCGGAAACGATACCAAAACATTCTAAAAAAATATCTCATAATAACTAATTATTAAAAATCTTTTTAAAAGCACTCCGGTATCGTTTCCAACATTATTATACAATATTAAGAAAACATTTTCAATATTTTTTTTATAATTTATTATTATTTTGTATAAAATTTATCCATTAATTTTTTACCATTTTTGTTATAACATTTACAAATCGTATTAAATAAAAATATATTGCAGCAAAATTTCTATTTAATATGCTAAAATACCTAATTAAACAATTTAATTTCTATTTAAAACTTTATATATAATAGAATTTAACCATAAAATAAAAAAACCATATCAAAGTTAATTTAATCATTTCCTTTGATATGGTTTTCTACTATCATAAATATACTTTTAATTATATTACTTACTTATTTCTTTGCCACGCCATATTAAGAAAGCTATTTTAAAGATTACAGCTTCATTAAAATTCCTTATATCATAAGATGTACACTTCTGAATTTTATCTAATCTGTAGATGAGAGTATTTCTATGTACATATAATTCCTTAGATGCATCACTTATATTAAGTCCACACTTAAAAAATGTTTCTATAGTCTTTATCATCTCTCTATCTAACTTAGAAAATCCTAACCCAAAATCTTCATACATCTTCATCTTTAAGTCCTCATCTATGGAATCAACTAAAGTTTCAAAAAGCAAATCTCTTTCTCCATAAATGACTTCGTCCAAATCATATTTTATTGCAAGATTTATCTTAGACATATTTATCTCATAAGCCTCTTTTATTTCATTTATATTATTTAATTTCATATAGCTTATATAATATTTCACATTAAGGTTTGAATCAATAGAATCTCTTATACTATTAACATGATCATCAACATCTTCTAAAGCACCAATAATTACTATGTTATCCTCTTTTAAAATGCTAACTATATTTTTATTACCATAGCATTCATTGACAAGCTCTAACCCTTCTTGAATGCTTGAAGCTAAATAAACATTAATTATGTAGAAATCACCTTTTAAAAATCCCAATTCCTTATGAATAATATTTTTGTCTATAGTAACTCCATTTAAGGCCTTCCTAATAAGTTTTT
>OGIU01001388.1_pt1 | contig 11565 bp, 10 predicted proteins | sample 1571791 | NCBI WGS metagenome assembly OGIU01 (sample SAMEA2582104, study PRJEB24529) | metagenome | biome: Human gut stool | place: China | collected 2011
GAAACCCTGCAGCTTTATATCCATGATATTGCGGCTTCTGTAGTGCGTCCGGTCAGAGAATTGAAAGATTTTAAGAAGGTTACGCTTCGTCCGGGAGAGGAAAAGAAGGTAGTCTTTACCATAACAGAACAACAGCTTCTTTTCTTGACGGAGAATGGAATCTATGAGAGCGAAGCAGGAGAATTCGAAATATTTATCGGAAAAGATAGTTCGACAGATAATAAAGCTTCATTTGTATTGAAGAAATAAGGAAGAAGTGAAAAAAGGCTTCCAACCCATTCGGGCTGGAAGCCTTTCCCATTCATTCTTATTTTGTCTTAGATTTCTTAGCGGCCTTTTCTTCATTCATAGATTTTTTCTCTTTCTGAAGTTCTTTGTTGGCGCTCTCAGCTTTTCTCTTTAACTTGGTTCTCCAGCTTACTTTGCCTTCTGGTTTCTCTAATGGACCGCGGACACCGGTAACTTTCGTGATATAAATACCACTTACTGTAGCTTTGACTTCTTTTTTCACAGGGATCATATCAAAACATGCATCATCAGCGATCAGAGTCATAACCTTTGGTCCGACCTTAGCCTTTACGATCGGAAGCTTGGAACGGCGCATAAGCTTTGGTGTCTGGTCAATGACTGCCTGTGGCAGACCGGACTGGTTCAGACGCATCCTCTTCTTATCAATAATCAACATGGTAACAGTCTGTGCAGTTGCAGCAAGCTGTGCATCCTGCTCGTCTTTTCTCTTCTGAGCTTTCTTTCCGAGGAAATATAAAGCAATTGTTGCAGCAATAAGCACTGCTAAAATAACTAATAATACAATTGTTACTGGACTCACAACGAAAATCCTCCCTAATTTCAAATTCGTGTTTTATTGTAGCATTGATTTTTGGAAAAAGCAATGTGATTTTGGGGAAATACCTTTTATTTTAGGGAAAATTGTGATATGTTATAAAAGTTAGACGGCAGACTCCGTCTTTTGGATTTCCGGCAGAAAAGCCGGAAAAGGAAATGAGGAAAAGAAAGGTAAGATTAAATGAAAAAGAGAGTGTTAGCACTTTTATTGTGTGTATCCACAGCGATCAGCATGACTGGATGCGGCAGCAAAGGTGAATCAGTTGAGGCAACGGAAGCAGTAGAGAACACCGAAAGCACAGAAGAGGTGCCGGCAGTTCCGCTTGCACAATATGATCTGAAGGGATCGGATTATGTGACATTGTGTGACTACAGTGCAATCCCGGTTACGATTTCAGGAGATTATGACGTCACAGATCAGGATGTGCTTGATTATGTGGAAAAGATTTTTACACAGGGCGGACCTTTTTATACGGCTGATCCGGACAAGACAACAGTGGAAGAGGGCGACATTGTAAACGTAGACTATGTCGGAAAATTAGACGGTGAGGCGTTTGGCGGTGGAACAGCAGAGGATCAGAATATTGATGTGTCCAACAATTCTTCCACAAGCGGTTCCGCTTACATTGATGGATTTACAGACGGACTGATCGGTGCATCAGTAGGCGATGTGATCGATTCTAATGTGACGTTCCCGGATGAATACCCGAATAACCCGGATCTTGCCGGAAAAGAAGTTGTATTTACGTTTACGGTTAATTCTATCCAGAAGGAAGTGACCATGGATACGATGGATGATGAATTTGCATCGGAACAGTTTGGTGCGGATTCCGTGGATGGAGTGTACAAGCAGGTACGCCAGTATCTGGAGTCCAGCGCAGAGAGCACTCATAAAAATGATATTTACTCCGCTTTGGAGGATTATCTGTTAGAAAATTGTACCGTTGATATGCCGGCAGATTACAGATCTGATGTGATCGAAGCGATCCGTGCCAATTTCATTGACCGTTATTGCTCCGGGGATGAGAGCCAGATGGAAACGGTACTCAGCTCTTACGGCTATACAGAAGAGAGCATCGAGCAGGAATGGTCTGACAGTGTGGAGAGCAGTATCAGGTTAGAACTGATCGTAAAAGCCATTGCAGAAAAAGAAGATATCCAGATTGACGATACGGAGTTTGAAGATTATGTAAGCACGATCGTAAGCAGCGGCGGTTTCGGTGATGCTGATACGTTATATAGTAACTATGGTTATGGCGATTATGTTTACGGAAAGAATCAGATCCGTGTGATTTATCTTGCAGGATTAGTTTTAGATAAATTGGCAGAGACAGCAGAGGTTACGGAGAACGCAGTAGAAGAAACGACAGAATCTGTGGAAAGTACAGAATCTACAGACAGCACAGAAGAATAAGAAAACGATACCGAAACAGAGGTATGAGATCATAAAAGAGTCGACAGACGTTGATGAGAGAAAGGGAGAGTAGAAAAATGGAATTAGTAAATGTAAGAGATTTATTCCGCAGACAGGATGAGTATGTGGATCAGACCATCGCGATCGGTGGCTGGGTGAGAAACATCCGTAACTCCAAAAACTTTGGATTTATCGTGGTAAACGACGGAACTTTTTTTGAGCCGGTCCAGGTTGTTTATTCCGATGTTCTGGAAAATTTTGAAGAGGTAGAAAAATTAAATGTCGGAGCAGCAATTATCGTTACCGGTAAATTAGTTGCGACTCCTGGCACAAAACAGCCATTTGAAATTCAGGCTGAAAAAGTGGAAGTAGAAGGTTCTTCTACACCGGATTATCCATTGCAGAAGAAAAAACACAGCTTTGAGTACCTGAGAACCATCTCTCATTTAAGACCGAGAACTAATACTTTTGAGGCTGTATTCCGCGTGCGTTCCCTCTGCGCTTACGCAATCCATAAATTTTTCCAGGAGAGGGATTTCGTGTACGTGCATACACCACTGATCACCGGAAGCGATTGTGAGGGCGCCGGCGAGATGTTCCAGGTAACCACACTTGACATGAACAATCTTCCAATGACAGAGGATGGAAAAGTAGATTACAGCAAAGACTTCTTCAATAAACCGACTAATCTTACTGTAAGCGGACAGCTGAACGGTGAGACTTATGCGATGGCATTTAAGAACATCTATACCTTTGGACCTACTTTCCGTGCAGAAAACTCCAACACGACAAGACACGCAGCAGAGTTCTGGATGATCGAGCCGGAGATCGCATTTGCAGATTTAGAGGATGACATGATCTTAGCTGAGAGCATGTTAAAATATGTCATCAACTATGTATTAGAGAATGCGCCGGAAGAGATGGCATTCTTCAACAGCTTTATCGATAAAGGGCTGTTAGAGAGATTACAGCATGTTGCAAACTCTGATTTCGCACGTGTGACTTATACAGAAGCAGTTGAGATCTTAGAGAAGAACAACGATAAATTTGATTACAAAGTATCATGGGGCTGCGATCTTCAGACCGAGCATGAGCGTTATCTGACCGAGCAGGTATTCAAACGCCCGGTATTTGTAACTGATTATCCAAAGGAGATCAAAGCTTTCTACATGAAGCTGAATCCGGACGGAAAAACAGTTGCAGCAGTAGACTGTCTGGTTCCTGGCATCGGTGAGATCATCGGAGGAAGCCAGAGAGAGGATGATTACGAAAAATTACTTGCAAGAATCAATGAACTTGGACTGAAAGAGGAAGATTACAGCTTCTATCTTGACCTCCGTAAATACGGTTCTGCAAGACATGCAGGATTCGGACTGGGATTTGAGCGTTGCGTAATGTACTTAACAGGTATGTCCAATATCCGTGACGTTATCCCATTCCCAAGAACTGTCAATAACTGCGAATTATAAAATTGTATTTCATATCGTAGGTGATTGCGAAAACAATTGTGTTTTTTGTCATCTACGATATTTTTAGACAATTGCGAAACTCTTAGAAAACGTGAATTAAATTACGGAAAGTTGACAAGAGCAAAAGAAAACACTGGGGAACCGCCGGTTCTTAGAAGGCAGGAACGACTGTTAGTCGTGACTGGCTTCTTAGTACCGTTGCGAGTGACACGTAGCGGAAGCGTGTTTTCGTTGATTTTGTTAACTTTTCGTAATATTCATAACGTAAAATTGAGTTTTGCAAACGCCTATCGATATTTAGATGACAAGGAGATGGAGTGTATGAGATATGTTTTGGAAAATGACACATTGCGTGTGGAGATCGATTCTTTTGGGGCAGAACTAAAATCCGTAAAGAGAAAATCCGACGATAAAGAGTACATGTGGTATGCGGACAAAAAATATTGGGGAAGAACCTCCCCTGTGTTATTTCCGTTTGTGGGGAACTGCAGAAATAAAGAGTACCGCTATGGCGGAAAAACGTATGCAATAGGGCAGCACGGCTTTGCAAGGGATATGGAACATACCATGGAATCCCAGACAGAGGATACCATCTGGTTTTCTTTACATTCCGACGAAGAAACCATGAAAAAATATCCATTTGCATTTGTATTAAAAATTGGATACAAACTGGCAGGCAATGAATTAAAAGTCATGTGGAAAGTGGAAAATCCGGATACAAAGACCTTATATTTTTCCATTGGAGCACATCCGGCTTTCTTATGCCCATTTAACGGCGAAGAAAATAAGCTTGGATATGGTCTGCAATTTGCAGGACTAAAGGAAGTGCATCATCATGGAAATACACCGGATACCGGACTGGCAGTAATGAGTGAAGATATTGTGATCCCATTGGAGGATGAGAAAGTGTACTTTACACCGGGATTTTTTGACCGCTGCACTTATATGGTGGAAGGAAAACAGACTGGGGAAGTTTCACTGGTCACACCGGATGGAAAGCCTTATGTGACCATGGATTTTGATGCACCTTTATTTGCGATCTGGTCACCGGAAGGAAAAGACGCACCGTTTGTCTGCATTGAACCTTGGTATGGAAGATGTGATGCGGATGATTTTGAGGGCACATTAGAGGAACGGGCATACGAGAACGCAGTGGAGCCGGAGCAGGCATTTGAGGCTTCTTACAGCATCCGTTACCTGTAAAAAGGGAGAAAGATTTCATCTATCCCGGAATAACATAAGCGGGCTTTGAAAAAAATCCGCATAAGCAGCCGGATTGCTTCATATATATAGACAGAAGTGAAAGTCTGGCGGTGGCGGATTGGGAACAGGATTGAGATTAAGGGCGAGAGATGCAAAGGAAAACCCGGCAAAAGTGCTGGCAATGGTTGTTTTTATCATGTTTATCATAAGTGCGTTATTGTTATTGCTTCTGGCATTGCTTTTATACCGGCTGGAGCTCTCGGAGGCAGTTGTCAAAGTGGCAGTGATCGTTATTTATATCATAACGGGGCTGACTGGAGGCATTCTGATGGGAAAAAAGATCAGGGATAAAAAGTTCCTCTGGGGATTTGTGGCAGGAACGGTTTATTTTGGAATTTTGTTTGCCGTCTCACTGATCATAAAGGGGGGAGCAGGCATTGAACCGGTGAAAATGATCACAACCTGGGTGCTCTGTGCGTGTGCGGGAACTGCCGGCGGCATGATCAGTTAAAAAAATGCTTTTCTTATGAAAAACTATGTGTTATACTATAAAATAGTGAAAAAAGATTTTTAAAGGAGAAATAATCATGAAACACGTTAAAACATTAAATACTAGAAAATTACAGAACACAGTAAAAAAAGGTGGATGCGGCGAATGTCAGACATCCTGCCAGTCTGCTTGTAAGACATCCTGCACAGTAGGAAACCAGACTTGCGAGAACAAATAAGTTTTAACTCAAAAGTGAATAATGACACTCACAAACGACCGTTCGCGCAGCGTGCGGTCATTTGTACGTTATAGATATGTGTAATGATTGCACATATTATGAGGAAAAGATGATAGAAAGTGAGGAAATATTATAGTGGTTCATCAGTATAAGAACAACGGCTATGATATTGTTCTGGATGTAAACAGCGGTGCAATCCACGTAGTTGACGATGTGACATATGATGTCATTGAGATGTATGCTGCACGTGAGAACGCAGCAGATACCTCTGTGGAAGAGATTGTAACTGCATTATCCGGCAAATATGGAAAAGAAGAAGTAGAAGAAGCGATTGACGAAGTTCAGACATTGATCAAAAATGAGGAACTTTTCACAAAGGACACCTATGAAAACTATATGATGGATTTCAAAAAGCGTCCGACCATTGTAAAAGCCCTTTGTTTACATATCGCACATGACTGCAATCTTGCCTGTCGTTACTGCTTTGCAGAAGAGGGCGAGTATCATGGAAGAAGGGCATTGATGTCCTTTGAGACCGGTAAAAAAGCATTGGATTTCCTGATCGCAAATTCCGGTAACAGAAGAAACTTAGAGGTGGACTTCTTTGGTGGAGAACCTCTTATGAACTGGCAGGTTGTAAAAGACCTCGTAGCCTACGGAAGAGAGCAGGAGAAGATCCACAACAAGAACTTCCGTTTTACACTTACTACAAACGGCGTTTTATTAAATGATGAGATCATGGAATTTGCCAACAAAGAAATGGGCAATGTGGTTTTAAGCATTGACGGAAGAAAAGAAGTCCATGATCATATGAGACCATTCCGCAAGGGAGCAGGAAGCTATGACCTGATTGTGCCGAAGTTCCAGAAATTTGCAGAGAGCCGCAATCAGGACAAGTATTATGTGAGAGGTACTTTCACACACAATAACCTTGATTTCTCCAATGATGTGCTGCATCTGGCAGATCTTGGATTCAAACAGATCTCAGTAGAGCCTGTAGTGGCACAGCCAACCGAGGATTATGCAATCCGTGAGGAAGACCTTCCACAGCTTTATGAGGAATATGACAAGCTGGCTGCTGAGATGGTAAAGAGACATAAAAATGGAAATGATTTCAACTTCTTCCATTTTATGATAGATCTGGAGGGTGGACCGTGCGTGGCAAAACGTCTTTCCGGCTGTGGTTCAGGAACAGAGTATCTGGCAGTGACACCTTGGGGTGACCTTTATCCTTGTCATCAGTTTGTTGGAAATGAGGATTTCCTGCTTGGAAATGTGGACGAGGGTATCAAACGTCAGGATATCTGTGATGAATTTAAGTGCTGCAATGTTTATGCGAAAGAAAAATGCCGTAACTGTTTTGCAAAATTCTATTGCAGTGGCGGATGTGCAGCAAACTCCTATAATTTCCATGGAGATATCCACAACGCATACGACATCGGATGTGCACTTCAGAAAAAGCGTATCGAATGCGCAATCATGATTAAGGCTGCTGAGGCAGACGAAGAATAAAGGAAGGGTAAAACAATGAAAAAGAGTAAAGCAGCAGTCATATTGGCAGTGATCCTTGCAGCGTTTGTGGGACTTGCTTATTATGCATCAATTATTCTTTCATCCACTGGAGTCGGCGAAGATATGTCAATTCCTCTGGGACTGGATCTCTCCGGTGGTGTTTCCATTACTTATCAGGTAGTGGACGAGAATCAAAGTGCTGAAGATATGAGTGATACCATTTATAAACTTCAGAAACGTGTAGACAGTTACAGTACAGAAGCTTCCGTATATCAGGTTGGAGACGACAGAATTACGGTTGAGATCCCTGGCGTGCAGGATGCAAATGAGATTTTAGAGGATCTTGGAAATCCGGGATCTTTAGAGTTCCAGATGCCGGATGGATCAGTTTTCATGACCGGTGACATGGTGGAAGATGCTCAGGGAGCAACAGCGACCGACAGATATGGAAACAAACAATATATTGTATCTTTAAAGTTAACAGACGAAGGTGCAAAGATATTCGGTGAAGTAACAAGCGAGAATATTGGCAAGAACCTTCCAATCGTATATGATGGGGAGACAATCAGTTATCCGCAGGTGCAGAGTGCAATCACAGGTGGTGAAGCACAGATCACAGGAATGTCTTCTTTTGAAGAGGCAGATAATCTGGCAACCCAGATCCGTATCGGTTCTCTTTCTTTACAGCTTTCCGAGTTAGAGTCCTCTGTCGTAGGAGCACAGTTGGGAAGCCAGGCGATCGCCTCCAGTTTAAAGGCAGGTGCGATCGGTCTTGCAATCGTTATGGTATTTATGATCGTGATGTACGCAGTACCGGGTATTGCAGCATCCTTAGCACTTGCAATTTATACAACTTTAGTGATTGCAACCTTATATTTATTCGATATTACACTGACGCTTCCGGGTATCGCAGGTATTATCCTTGGTATCGGTATGGCGGTGGATGCGAACGTTATCGTATTTGCACGTATCCGCGAGGAGATCGCAACCGGAAAATCGGTTCAGACATCTATGAAGATCGGTTTCCAGAAAGCGATGTCAGCTATCTTAGATGGTAACATTACAACCCTGATCGCATCTGTTGTGCTTATGGCGTTAGGTTCCGGAACCGTAAAAGGCTTTGCCTATACGTTAATGATTGGTATCATCCTTTCCCTTTTCACAGCGATGGTTGTTACCAGATATATTCTTTATTCTCTGTATGCATTAGGACTTAAGAGTGAAAAACTTTACGGTCGTGCAAAAGAGAGAAAGAGCATTGATTTTATTGGAAAAAAAGCAGTATTCTTTACAATTTCCGGTATCATTATCGCTGCCGGACTGATCAGTATGGGAGTACATTCCGCAACAGAGGGCAAGGCGTTGAACTATGGTCTTGACTTTATGGGTGGAACTTCCACAACGGCTGATTTTGGCAAAGATATGACCATCGAAGATATCGAGAATGACATTGTTCCTTATGTGGAAAAAGTAACCGGGGATTCCGATGTGCAGGCAACAAAAGTAGAAGGAACAACACAGGTTACAATTAAGACACGTACCTTAAGTCTTGATGAGCGTCAGGAATTGGAAGATACACTGGCAGAAAATTGTGATGTGGATGCATCCACCATCACTTCCCAGAGTATCAGTTCTACCATCAGTGGTGAGATGCGTTCCGATGCATTGAAAGCGGTTATCGTGTCCTGTATCTTTATGTTACTTTACATCTGGTTCCGTTTTAAGGATATCAGATTTGCAGCAAGTGCGATTCTTGCATTGGTTCATGACGTTCTTGTTGTGATCACAGTATATGCACTTGTGCGTATTTCTGTAGGAAGTACTTTTATTGCATGTGTTCTTACCATCGTAGGTTACTCTATCAATGATACGATCGTTATCTTTGACCGTATCCGTGAGAATCTTGCATTAAAGACCGGAAAACAGACTGCGGAGGAATTGCGTGAAGTTGCAAATAAGAGTCTGACACAGACATTGTCCAGAAGTATTAATACTTCTATCACAACCTTTATCATGGTTGTGATGCTCTACATTTTAGGTGTGGCAAGTATCCGTGACTTCTCACTTCCACTTATGGCAGGTCTTGTATGTGGTGCTTATTCTTCTATCTGCATCGCAACAGAGCTGTGGTATGTCATGAAAGTACATTTTGGAAAAAATAAAGCAACAAAATAGTTGTGAAATAAGAAAACGGCTGCCTTTTCTGGCGGCCGTTTTTGTAGTTCACATTTACAGGAAAAAAGAAGGGAGGCAGGAGAATGCAAAAAGGACTTTTGATCTATCTGATCGTTATGAATCTCATTGGACTTGCAGTGATGGCAATGGACAAAAGCAAGGCGAGACATCATGCATGGCGGATACCGGAGAAAACACTTTTCCTTGTGAGTATTTTAGGCGGCAGTGTCGGAACGTGGGCCGGCATGTATCTGTTTCATCATAAGACAAAGCACTGGTATTTTGTGGTGGGAATGCCGCTTATCCTGATCTTGCAGATATGCATCGCGGCATTGATCGGGAATATGCATGGATTTGGGATGTGATCAATGCATGGTTTGCGATGTTTTATAAGAAATAGAAAAATAAATTAGCAATTGAATATTTTCAGAAAGTCCTTTATAATGAAGTTTAAAATCTGGCAAAGACATATGTCTCTGTCAAAAAGACAACTGAGGAAAATCAATTTTCAGATGATCAAAAGATAAAGCTGATAGAATGAAAATATATTTTCCGTCGAAGGACAAGGAGGATTTTATGTACACATTAGAAGATATTCAGGCAGTGGATATGGAAGTCGCACAGGCAATTACCGATGAACTTGACAGACAGAACAGTCATATTGAGCTGATCGCATCCGAAAACTGGGTAAGCCCGGCGGTTATGTCAGCAATGGGAAGTGTCCTGACGAATAAATATGCGGAAGGTTATCCGGGAAAGAGATATTACGGTGGCTGCGAGTGCGTGGACGTTGTGGAAGAACTGGCAAGAGAGCGCGCAAAAGAATTATTTGGGTGTGAGTATGTCAATGTGCAGCCACATTCCGGTGCGCAGGCAAATATGGCGGTGCAGTTTGCAATTTTAAAACCGGGTGATACGATCATGGGAATGAACTTAGACCATGGTGGACATCTGACACATGGTTCTCCGGTCAATTTTTCCGGAACTTATTTTCATGTAGTACCATATGGTGTCAATGACGAGGGATTCATCGATTATGATAAAGTGGAAGAGCTTGCAATGGAATGCAAACCAAAAATGATCATTGCAGGGGCATCCGCTTATGCAAGAACCATTGATTTTAAGAAATTCAGAGAAGTAGCGGATGAAGTAGGTGCTGTATTGATGGTAGACATGGCGCATATTGCAGGTCTGGTAGCCGCAGGTCTTCATCCAAGCCCAATCCCTTATGCAGATGCTGTTACCACAACAACGCATAAGACACTGAGAGGACCAAGAGGCGGCATGATCCTTGCAAATAAGGAAGCTGCTGAGAAGTATAACTTCAATAAAGCAATTTTCCCTGGTATTCAGGGTGGTCCGTTGATGCATGTGATCGCTGGTAAGGCAGTATGCTTCAAGGAAGCTCTTTCTGATGACTTCAAGGTATATCAGCAGCAGATCATCAATAATGCACAGGCTCTGTGCAAGGGCTTGATTGACAGAGGCATCAAGATCGTATCAGGCGGTACAGATAATCATCTGATGCTTGTGGATCTGACTACTTATGATCTGACAGGTAAGGCTGTAGAGAAGATGCTTGATGAAGCACATATTACCTGCAATAAGAATACCATTCCTAATGATCCCAAGTCTCCATTCGTTACATCCGGTGTCAGACTGGGAACTCCGGCAGTTACAAGCCGTGGCATGAAGGAAGATGATATGGATCTGATCGCAGAAGCTATCGCGACTGTGATCAAGGAGCAGGAAGCAGGTATTCCGGCAGCCAGAGCTATCGTACAGAAATTAACAGATAAGTATCCTTTGATCTAATCTGTATTATACCTGACAGGAAAAGGGAGGCGTAACAGCCTCCTTTTTTGGCGCTGGAAAATAATGATAGGGTAATCGGCACAAAAATACATGAAATATGCACAATTTTATGCCATAATATGTTATACTGAAAAAAATGAGCTATATAAATAGTACCAAAATATGATTGAATAGTGATGCATAGGTGAAATAAAGGAATAGTATGGATAAAAAAGAATTAACAAGTCGTGAGAAAAGAAGAAGAAGACGTATCAGAAGCCAGATCGCTGCATATCTGACTCTGGTTATTGCAGTAGGTGCACTGACAACCGGGGCTGTAATCGGGATTAAGGCACTGATTCAGCACATGAATCAGTATAATGATAAAGTAGCAGAGGAGATCGGAAGAGCGTCGTGTAGGGAA
>OGIU01001400.1_pt1 | contig 11483 bp, 14 predicted proteins | sample 1571791 | NCBI WGS metagenome assembly OGIU01 (sample SAMEA2582104, study PRJEB24529) | metagenome | biome: Human gut stool | place: China | collected 2011
TTAAAGGGACTGCAACTAGAATGCGGTAAAACCGCATTCTGTTACAGCCCCTTTTAATCTATAAATTTTCTGCTTTTTTTATAAAATAGTTAGGTAATGGCGTCTTGCATGCAGAGTTTTCTGTGAGCAAGGCGCTTTTTGTATGGAAAAGAGTTTCTTATGGTCAATATGATTGATACAGTTAACACCGCATGGGTATTGTTATTTGAACATGTTATAATAGGACTATGAAACATTATATACGTTCTTATTGGACAAAATATAAACAATTGTATAAGAAAGGCCTAAAAGGCATTGCTGCCTTTCTTGCCATTGGAGCGATTATAGTCTTTGTACTAGCAACCATTGCTAGTCGTGGAATGGGTGTTATTTTTAATGAGGTTATGACTCGACAAACGATGATGCGCGGTACGGTTACTGTTGAAAGTTTATCTGCTACACCGTGGGGAACTTTGACTTTTACCGGGCTAGTTTGGAAGGACCCAGAAGGGCATGAGTTGCTCAATGCACCAAGCGGGAAAGTCCGCGTCAATATGTGGGATGTGGTGACACGTAACTTTAAGTCCTCCGCTATCAAGGGTATTGAATTAGATGATGCGGTTATAGTCATTGATTTAGACGATAATAATCGGTTGGATTTCGCGCCCATATCTCCAGATGTAAATAAACCAATTAACGAGATAGAACCCCGTCCGAAAGCACCTAAAAAGACCACACAAGAACGGCAAGAGGAACTAGGTAGAAAAGTACGTAATTTCAATTGGGAGGGACAACATTTAGATCTTAAGATTAGACTTAGAAATAGTCAGTTAGAGGTCTTTAACAGAAATCGCCATTATGTGATAAAGGATGTAAACGCTAGAATTGATCTTGATAGTAAGAGAGCCATTCGCATTGATATGGAGACGGGCAAATTCGGTGGTACCGCCATAGGGGATGGTCTCGTATTAAAAGGTCGTGTAGACTTAAAGGATGTTTTAAAGCATCGCATGCCTCAACTAGATTTACAATTTGATGTGAAAGGGGTGGATCCGTCATCTCTAGGCTTTGGTGAGAATATTCATGACGCCATGACCTTGCTTACAAAGGTAACAGGTGATTTTAATCGTCCTTTTGCTAAAGGTCGGGTAACGATGCCTATTTTGCGAATTCCTGCGCTCACCTTTGATAATGTGGTGGGAGATGTGACGTACCAAGATGGTATTCTGAATTTTGAAAACGTTAGCGCTAATGTATACAGCGGTAAATTGGAGGCTAAAGGTGTATATAATTTGGACACTCGCGCCTATACAATTACTGGCGTAGCCAAGGATCTAGATAGTAGTGTGGCCCTTAAAGCACCAGAATTTCTCGTGCCTGTATCGGCAAATTTGAACTTTAAAAGCGAAGGCCAACCTCGAGACATGGAGGTGTGGGGAAACTTCTGGTCGGGTGAAGGTCATTATATGCTGATACCGATTCAAAGCATTACGGGAAACTTTCACAATAAAGGGCGACATTTATCCTTTAGCGATGTGAAAGTAAATACAAAATTCACCACTATTTCTACGGATGCCCTACGTATCGATGAAGGACAACTCACGATGGGACCCCTTAATATTACGTCTCACGGGGGCAGTAACTTTATCCTTTATGATGAGTCATTTGATGAGATTGATGAGCATATGGCTCGAATTAAAGATGGTATGAAACAAGTACGGGAAAATAGTAAGCGTGCTTCTGAGTCTGCGAAGGGGCTCCATGGAGTTACAGTTCCTGATGATGTAAAAGCAACTGTTAAAGATTTGAAGAGTCAGATGAATGAGATTAAAGAAAACATAGAAAGAATATAAAGAATATAAAGAGAAGAAATTGAAACAAAAAATATGTTAAATAAGTTATTTCTTAAAGTATATTACTTATAGTGAGCTTCAAGAGCATCTGCAATTTCTGCCTCATGGTAGCTTTTCTCCTCTTCATAGAGGTGATGATTAGCTTCTTCTAGCATATCTATCGCCTCTTGGGTTGCGGTATTAAGTGAGTCTTCAGTTTTTAAATTTGATAATAATGTGAGATAAAAGGCCCAGACATCTGAGTCCGTAAGAATACGGCGGACTTGAGTATTAGTTACTAATGCATTGCATAGCCTTTCAACTTGCGTTTTACTCCACCCAGAATAATTATTTAGAGAAGCAATTATACCATGTGTTGTTTGGTAGTTAGGACTTTCACATAAGTTTTCTATTAGTTGCTCTTTATCAATTTCATCTTGTAGCTGTATTTCTTTAACATGTTCATTTAAAAAACCAACAAGATTAGAATAAAAATAAATATTAGACTTTTTTTTATTAGTCCATTCATGAACTAAGAATGGATTCATATTTCCTTCGGAAACTAATGAACGATAGTCCTTATCAGCACTAATAAAATATAAATCTTGTCCTTCAGGAATTATATCTAACAAACATTCCCAAATGATTGCATCGCCATACTTATTATCTTTTCCTGGAGGATTCCCAATACGATATCGATTATAAGCTTTTTTTATATAGGACTCACATGGATTTCTCTCTATGTCACTAAAGAAAATATGCAGAATTTTATCTGCTGGTAATTCTTTAGTGTTAATCTGTGATTTAATTTTTTCCTTAAATACTTCAAAACTATTTATAACTGAAGAAATATCCTTATTTAGTTTTTCAAATTCTTCATAGCCTTTACAAAATGCGGGGTATGAAGGTTTATTGATTTTGAAATTGTTTAGTGCATCTAGTATTTTCACTTCTCGATTTCTTATAATTTCGTCATAAACTTGTTGAGGAACGATAAGGTTTATACTGTTACCAATCATTTTTTTGAGTTTTTCAAATTGAGATAGGTCGTCATTAGTAAAATGATAAAGAGAAAGCCAGATGTTAGTGTCTATAAATACATTTTTCATCTATTTATACCTCTATTTTTAATATAAACTGCTAGAGTCTAATAGCATTTTAACTATTTTCTAATAATTATATTCTACCATGAATAAGTTGGACTACAATATTATCTATTATAAAGATATAAATTAGTAGAAAAAAATTTTAGCTTTTCAATAAGAATGATTAAATTATTAAGATGATATATGAAGAGGGGCTGTAACAGAATGCGGTAAAACCGCATTCTGTTACAGCCCCATGATTTATAGGTTATTAAATTCTTGTAATTAAATAGTATAAATTATTTTGGAATTATCGATCTAAACCATTAGCGCGTTGGTATTCAGATTTTTTTGTAGATTGAGTTTGATCGTCTGTAGTTAGAGTATCCTTAGCTAATGTTTTTTTGCTTTTAATAAAAGGTTTCTTTTCTTTGGGTTCCTCTTCTTCGTATGGAATTACTTTATCTCCTTGATCCGGTAAGAATGTTTCGATACCGTTTCGTTTGCCTTTTTGCGTGTTAGCGTCAGCGGCCAATTGACTTTGTTGTGGAACGATGTAAATTTCGTCTTTATTGATAGTTACATCATTTAACAAGAGTTTGAATGCGTTCGGACTTACGTACAGAATTCCGTCTACCATACGTGCTGCAGGCAATAAAGATTCGGATGTATCGAGGTTGATGATTTGCAATTTACCCTTGCGTACGACTTGTTTAGAGTCCGGTTGTACCGCTAATGTAGCAATGTTCATGTCGATCAATGCTGTTTTAGTAGGTGTATCCCAAGATACTTTGTAACCTAATGCTTCTGATACTTGACGTAAAGCTACGAGAGGCTGACCGTCAACATAGATGACATTTGGCTTTTTATCTATTGGCTCCAATAATAGGCCATCTACATTGATGTAATGCTGTGTCGTTACTGATGCAGGTCTTTTTAAACTCTGCGTCGGTGCAGGTGTATCCATACTGACAGCTGCCTGTACAGGCTGTACCACTCCGCTTGTGAAAGCTAGCGCACCTAAGGCTATACCGGATACAATAAGTTGTTTTAATTTCATGGTAACCTCCATTGTGTATAAAACGTCACGATAAATCATAATTGGTACTATAACATGGATATATGAATATTATATTATGAATTTTAATTTTACACAATTAATTAAGGGGGAGGTATTTTACTAATCGTTTTATAGTTTTTTTTAATTAAATAATATTAAAAATGATCTTTTCCTTACAAAAGACTCTAATTATGTTATTCTGATGACATGTATTATGATATTAAGGCTTAATGGAATGGAAAAATATGAGATAAGTGATATAATAGGATGAACAAGAAATTGACAAATTTGAATTTAAGGAGAAAAAAGATTTTAGAAACGGAAAGATTGATTCTTCGCTCATGGGAAGAAAGCGATGCCAATGATTTATTTCAATATGCTAGTAATCCGGAGGTTGGTCCGATTGCAGGTTGGCCTGTACATACCAGTATTGAAAACAGCAAAGAGATTATAAAAAGTGTTCTTTCAACACCTGAGACATACGCCGTAGTTTTAAAAGAAACAATGCAGCCAGTGGGTAGCATAGGATTGATGATTGGCTCTGCAAGTAATATAGGTATTGCTGATACTGAGGCGGAGATTGGTTACTGGATAGGAGTTCCGTATTGGGGGCAGGGTCTTATACCAGAAGCAGTTCGTGAAATTATAAGACATGGATTTGATGACCTGAATTTGGAGAAAATGTGGTGCGGTTATTTTGACGGCAATACAAAGTCGAAGAGAGTTCAGGAAAAATGTGGTTTCCGTTATCATCATACAAAAGAGAAAGTTCCATGTGCATTGGAAGGTGTTCTTCACACAGAACACATAACCTGTCTATCAAAATCAGAGTGGATTTCATTTAAGTAAATCCCAGTTTGTCGAAGTAAAAAAATTAAATAGGATATTACCAAGAGGAAGTAAAAGCAAATTGCAGATACTTCCTTTTTGTTGTCAAAAATCCAAAAACCGAAAATGAGAATTTATGGAAGAACTGAAAAATAAGGATAAAAACGGCATTAGCACAAAGAAAAAGCTTGGAAAGACTACCTATGAGGTTGTTGTCCATTTCAATGAAAATACGATAGAAACAATGCAAGTAAAAAGTACCATTACTGGTGAGATTGGTGAAATATCATATTCTTATGGCGATATGTATTTGGTTGATCGCCCTGAGAGTAGCATTGTTTTGAGTTCTAATACAATCTAAACTAAGTGACTATATTTATAATGCTGATACTGAGCCACATGAAGTATAGGAGTCAGATGCTCCTACAGATTTACAAACAATTTTGGTGGAAGGAATTGTTGAAAGAACCAAAATGATACATCTTGGTTCTAGGGTATATGAAAAAGATAAAAAATATTATTATAGAGACACTAAACATGGTGGCAAGGGTGCACATTTAGAAGTATTTGATAAAAGTGGAGATCATTTAGGAGAAGCAGATCCTATAACTGGAGTGATTAGGGAGGAATCTCAAGACCCTAGCAAAAAACTTAGAAAGGGTTTAAGGCAATGATTATGAAACCTATTAAATCTTTATATAGTAGATATAACAAAAATGATATTTATATGTTAGAACGAATAGGACCATACAGCATAATAAATAATAACCATCAAGGGATTATTGTGTTGGATTCCTCGTGGAATGAAGTGAAAAAAATTAAGGTAGATGAAAATCTATTTTTCCCTGAAGCCAGATATATAGATTACGTCAATAATAGGATACTTTTTAAGTTGGAAGCATTTCTATGCTTAATTGATATTGAGAGTAGTTGGGTTAAACTAATAGAGCTTCCTGATGATCTTCAAGATATATATTTCTCAGACTTACATTGTTTCTGTAAAGATCATATTATGATAGATACGAGTAAGAATGTAGTATCTTTAGATTTGATTGACTTCAAAATTACAGTGCTAGAACTTGCTTCTGTTGATGAATATCCATTTAATGAGTATCGAAATAGATATAATGGAATAGTGACGTATTTTAGAAATAATAAATTAATCTGTCATGACTCTGAGAATATAATAATTGTAGATAGTACAAGCGTTATTGAAATTCCAGATGTAGTCTCTATCAAATATTATCAACTAATGGCATCTAATACATATTTGTTAGCAATTGGTGAAAAACAGCTACAGCTTATTAACTTAGAGAATGCTAGTGAAAGTAAATTTATCTCTTTTGCATCTCCGTGCTATTGCGTTGGTGCAGATATATTTGAGGAACAGGATAAAATCCATATATCCCTTTTATTACATAATGATTGGGAAGAGATTATGCGTGTAGAAGAATATGCTTTTACCTTTGATGAATTGCATGAGGATGTAGTGATTTAGTTAATTCTCAATAGTATTTTTAAAAAATATTACTTTAGCGATGCTAAATATATTGGTGAGACAGTACGTTAAGAAGTATTTGAAAAAAGGAGATCATATTGGGAGATACAGATTTTGAGATGACGTCCATTAAGTCTCTAAAAAGCCCCTATTCACAGAATCCGGTGTTTTTTGTTGAACAAAGCAATAGATATACAATTATTAATAACGAGAATAAAGGGATTATTGTTTTAGATGATGATTGGAATGCAGTAAAACAAATCTATATAGGTGAGGATATTTTACTTCCTGAAATTATTTATGTGGATTTTTCTCGAAATAGACTGGTTCTAGTTTTAGAAGAAACATATTGTTTTATTGACATAGATAATGAGTTTGTTAAGCTTATTCCAACCCCTCAGGAGTTTAAAACAGTTAGATTTAAAGCGCTTTATCATTTTACTGATGATGCTGTTTATATGAATACTAACAAGGGGGTTCTTTATTGGTCTCTTGAAGAGTTTACAGTTAAGCTAGTTGAGGATGTACAGGTTGCTGATAGACTCTTTGGCGAGTTTTATACCCAAAGCAAAGGTAAACATAGCTATTTTCATAAAGGAATACTAATTTATTTTGATAGTAATAATATTACTATCATAGATTCTTTGAAAAAGGTAGAAATTAAAGACTTTGTAGACATTAATTGTTTTGATGTCGCTGCAACTAGTCGATATTGTTTAGCAGTTGCGGAGGATAAGTTACAGCTAATTAAGTTGGATAATGATGATAAAAGTAAGTTCATATCCTTTAAGTATCCTTTATATGGCGCTTGCACGGTTTTCTTTGAACAGGACGACGAATTGCATCTAGTTCTACTGAGGTGGAATGATTTGGAGGAAACTTCGTATCTTGAGGAATATTTCATTGATTTTGATAACCTACCTGATCATGTAGTGATATAAGTGATTTCTTATATGCTATAATTAAGTATTACATGAATTATTTAATATATCTTAATTATAGAGCTATAGAGTTTATAGAAAGAGGTTCCTTATGGCATCCGGCAGATCTGAAAAAGAGTTACAAGGGGTAACGATGTTAGGTCACAAGACCGATTATCCTACTGATTATGCGCCACAGGTGTTAGAGGCGTTTGATAATAAACACCCTGACAATGACTATTTCGTTAAGTTTAATTGCCCTGAGTTCACCAGCTTGTGTCCTATGACAGGTCAACCAGACTTTGCGACAATCTATATTTCTTATGTTCCAGATAAGAAAATGGTAGAGTCCAAGTCTTTGAAGTTATATCTATTTAGTTTCCGCAATCACGGGGACTTTCACGAGGACTGCATCAATATCATCATGAAAGACCTCATCAAGTTGATGGATCCTAAGTACATCGAGGTTTGGGGCAAGTTTACGCCTCGTGGTGGTTTATCTATCGATCCATACGCAAACTATGGCAAGCCTGGTACCGAGTGGGAAAAGACTGCAAAAGAGCGCCTTCACTTCCACGACATGCAGCCAGAGCGCGTATCATACCGTTAATATGGCATACGAATATTTAACAATGGTCACATCGTTTATAATGTTTTTTATGATCGGTGTGACCTTGTCTATACACCCTGCGTCGATTATGGTAGGGTCAAATACCTATATAGAATCACAAAGCAAATGGACTCGATGGAATGGCTATATTATTTTTGTGTTGCTCCTATTTGTTATGGACCTGTTCCTAACAAATGCTGTATATTTAGCCTTTTACGATATATACGGCAACCTTATGAACATAGGTCATCTTGATGTTGATTTTATGGATATTTTCTTTAGTGAAAGTTTCCAAGTCATTGTAGCTATCATGTTTTTGCTTGTGTTATTCCAAGTTTTGGGGCTTGTCGATGTAGCGCATGGTGAAAGAAATCTATCCTTTTACTACAGCCAAGTAGAGTCAGGCAAGAATCAGCCATCTTGGATGGAGCGATACATGGAAGGTGAGAAAGGCTCGCTGGGAGCAAGTATAATAGGACTCCTATACATGCTCTGGATGACCAAGAGGAGCATGTGGACATATATTGTCTGCGTTGTGTGGTTCAAGGTTTTAGCTATGCTAGTGAATGTACTAGTCTCACCCGTTATCAACCGCATTATGCATGAAAATAATGAGCTGTCTACGCATCTACTGCTAGATCCTTATATAATTTCCTATGTAGTAGCAGGCTTCCTGTGGGGGCATGTAGCGTTGCATCATGATTTTAGTAAACTATCTGGTTTGGCTAAGAGCGTTGTCATATCCTTAGTTCCTCGTCTAAGTGTATTGGTGGGAGCCGTTCTCTTTATTGCTTTGGCTCTAGCCATCATATTGGTGCCTATCACTTGGGATATCGTGGTGGACATTCTTACAAGTAAATAGATGAACCTAGTTATTTCCTGTATTTTTGGGGTTTTAAAAGCCGTTCTCATTCTCTTGACAATGAAATGATTCAAATGTTAGAGTATGGTTGTATTAATTGGAATACATAAACGGTTATACCCCGTGTATGGTGAATAACAAGGTGCAATATAATATCGTCCTTGGGATGTTCCTAAGGGCGATTTTTATCATCTATCGCTAGAGGGAGAATTAGATGAGTATAGTAACAAACCAAACAACTGAACTTATCGGTAAAACGCCGGTATATCAATTACAGCATACTAATATTTATGTAAAGCTTGAAAAATATAATGTAGGCGGTTCTGTAAAAGACCGTGCCGTACTTGGCATGTTGCAGGCTGCAAAAGAGCAGGGTCGCATCCATGAGGATAGCATCATTGTAGAAGCCACAAGTGGTAATACGGGAATCGCTCTTGCTATGGTAGGCGCTATTCTACATATTAAAACAGTGATCATCATGCCTGAAAGCATGAGTAAAGAACGTCGTGAACTGATTAAGGCCTATGGCGCACAGCTCATCTTAACGCCAAAAGAAACAGGTATGAAGGGTGCTCTCGAGCGAGCAAACGAAATTTTAGAGAAGTATCCAAGTGCTTTCACCTTGGGCCAATTCGTAAATCCTGAAAACCCAGATATGCATTACCGTACAACGGGTGCTGAAATCGTAGAACAAGTGCCGAACGTAGATGTATTTGTAGCGGGTATCGGCACGGGTGGTACTTTCACAGGCGTTACAAGACGATTGAAAGAACATAATCCTAATCTAAAAGCCATTGCTGTAGAGCCAACTGGATCTCCTGCCATTACAGAAGGCAAGGGCGGCCCTCATAAAATTCAAGGCATTGGGGCTGGTTTCATTCCTGAAAACTTTGACCAAAGCTTGATGGACGGCGTACAAACTGTAAGTGATGAAGAAGCTTTTAGCGAGGTACAAACCTTTATGCGTGAAAGTGGTATCTCTATTGGTCTTTCCGCGGGGGCGGCTATTGTAGTGGCAAAACGCATTGCTCGGGAAGAACCTAAGGCGAATATCGTCGTGATTGCACCTGATGGAGTAGAGAAATATTTATCCCTTTTGGACTTCGGCAATAATGAATACGTTAAATAATAGATTTTAGATAGATAAAATACGAGATTTTGAATGATAAAAGAATAGGTTCTATATAGATATAGCCTTATATATAGGAATATAGACCAAACATGTTGTATACTATATATATCTATTATATGAGTAGAATGAGAGTAGAGTAATTTGAGATGGAGTCACTATGATGCAAGGTTTGCGTGAATTATGGGGCAAAATTCAATATAATATTAAGCGCGTAATGGATTCTGACCCAGCTGCCACAAGTGTATGGATGGTTATATGGACATATCCACATATTACGGCTTTGTTCTGGCATTTCTTTGCTCATCGCCTTTATAAGGCGGGGTGGCCGACCTTGGCTCGCCGTGTAGCACTACATTCTCGTCATGTGACGGGTATCGAAATCCATCCGGGTGCAACAATCGGTCGTGGTTTATTTATCGACCACGGTATGGGCGTTGTTATTGGTGAAACGGCTATTGTAGGGGATAATGTAACCTTGTTCCATCAAGTGACTTTAGGTGGCATGTCCTCTAAAAAGGTAAAGCGGCATCCGACCATTGAAGATGATGTACTCATCGGTACGGGTACAAAAATTTTAGGGGACATTACGATTGGGGCGCGTACGAAGATTGGCTGTAATCTCGTTATCAAACATGATATTCCTAAGGATATGGTAATTTTTGAAACAGATCCAGAAAATATGTATGTTCGTAAACCTAGTCGCAATGCAACTGCTGCACAAGCAGAGGAGAAGAAAATCCCTGATAATTACATAGAATACTATATTTAATATAGAAACGTATTTAATATAAAATCATATTTAATATAGAATCATACAAAGAATCATACAAACCTCTAACTATTGGATTAACTAGTAGTTAGGGGTTTTTTATGATTCGAAGAAACATGATTCTGTGATTTATTGGATTTAGATTTGGTATCCATTGGGTATATGTTTGAATTAGTATGGTTATGATGTTTTTATTAAACTTTTATACAAAAATATCTATTCATATATTGACATGGAAAATCATTATTGGTAAAATATAAACATAATCAATATTGATTATAAATTAAATAAACGAATTGATGGCATATAAGCCAACTGAGTTTGTTCTGCTTTTAGAATGAACTGTAATTGAGAATTAAATGGTAAAAGGAGTATTATTATGAAAAACGTACAACAAGTAAATCAATATTTAGCAGATCTTTCCGTGTGGAATGTAAAATTACATAATTTACACTTCAATGTAACTGGTCCGCAATTCAAATCCATCCATGAATACTTGGAATCCATCTATGATGAAGCATTTGAATATTTTGATGCAGTAGCAGAACATGTAAAAATGCAAGGTCAATTCCCATTGGTAAATTCTGCAGAATACGCAAAATTGACTAAAATCGAAGAACTTGGTCAAGAAGATATCCCTCAAGCAAAGGTAATCGATATTCTTCTTAAAGATTTCAAATACATGAAAGATCAAGCTGTAGCGATTCGTGCAGCAGCTGATGAAGAAGATGATTTCTTGCTCGTGAGCATGATGGAAGATCACGTTGCATACTATGTAAAACAAATCTGGTTCATCGAATCCATGTTGAAATAAGACAATTGACAATGCTTTATTAGGTATGATATGATTACTCAGTAAAGCATGGAGGATTACTCAAGAGGCTGAAGAGGACGGTTTGCTAAATCGT
>OGIU01001413.1_pt1 | contig 11437 bp, 13 predicted proteins | sample 1571791 | NCBI WGS metagenome assembly OGIU01 (sample SAMEA2582104, study PRJEB24529) | metagenome | biome: Human gut stool | place: China | collected 2011
GTTTGAGCAATGCCATAGCCGTTTTAAAGCTGCCCGCAATCAGCCCAGCGGCTAAGCCAGCGACTAATGCAATGGTAATACCCACGACGGAACGCCATAATGAAATACCGATTTCGTTTTGTTGGAAATGCTCGAGCAGCTCAAGGGCTTTTTGAAAAACATCCGCGGGAGCAGGCAGCATAAATTCACCAAATAGTGCGCTGCCCCAAGCCCACAAGGCAACAACCATCATCGCCACACTCAAGCCGGTAAAGCCGCTCCAGAGGTAGTCGATGATGTAAAACAGGACAGGTTGTGGTTTACGGATTTTGTCAGTTTTAATCATGTTATGTGATTCAGTTTCAAATTAAGCCAAGAAGAATTTATCATCTGGTAATTTACCACCTAAGAGTTTTGGATTGAACTCTATCAAGGTTTCATAGAATTGTATGATTTCATTTTTCAGTTCACTGGCTTTGGTCACCGTTAAGCGAGCACCGTCTAAGCCCATTTCAATAGCGGCTTCTGGAGCAGGAAGATAATTAGCGCCAATTTCAGCCGCACTTTTACGATTAGCCATAATCCAGTTTAACGCATCACTTAAATCTTGGTGAAGTAGATCAAACTGTGCCTTGTGTGCGTGGAAATATTCTTCGTTAGCAATAATGCCAGCCATTGGAATAAGTGCTTTCGTGTTAAACGCTTGTCCCCATTCTTTCACTAAATCAAAGCCACGTACAATCTCCGTACCGACAATTTTAGCTTTCTGCACAACCGCACTTGCCATTGGTTCTGGCAAGATTGCCGCATGGAAATCTTTCAGTAGGAACAAACCAATTGCCTCAGTTGGTGTGGCTGCATAGATGATATCCACTTTATTCATATCAATATTCAGTTTTTTCAGTAAAGCTTGCAACACGATATCTGGCATATCGTTTTTAAATGGCACAAGGATTTTTTTACCCACCAATTCTTGCGGTGAAGTAATAGCACCACCTTTACACATCAACTGCGTAATCCCATTGGTGAGAATATTCACCATGCCAACTTGTTGCCCCTGATTACGTAAGTTCACGCCCACATTACTTGGGCTCATCATCACTTTAAATTGCCCACTTGCTACACCCGCACGCAACTGATCAGGCGAACGCCAAATTTCTAATGCTACATCCGCTTGTTTGGCTAATTTACCTTGTATTGCCGCCACCGCAATGGTCACACTTGGCATCGCGGGTGCGCCATAAATGGTAAATTGCTCTTTCGTTGTCGCAAAGAGAGAAGGCGACATGCCTGCTGCCGTAAGTGCTGCGCTCATTCTTAAAAAATCACGTCTATTCATTGTCATGGTTATCTCCTTATAATGAAACAAGTCTAATACTTGTATTTTGATAATGGTTTTCATTTATTATCTTACTAGCTGTGACTAAAGTAAAGAAAGACAAAAGTGCGGTCAGATTTTTAGGTGTTTTTAAATTCTCCTACTTTGTTAAGTCGTAGCTCCAATCCAACAATTTGAAGATTTCTTCGGTTTCTACGCCATGATCTAACACAATCGTTAGCCAGTGAGTTTTGTTCATGTGATAGGCGGGTAAGAAATTAGGTGATTGTCTCAAAATGCTCACCATATCGGGTGGACATTTGAGATTGATAAAATCAGTCTCTCCTTCTTCTTGTAAACCAAGCTTCATTTTTCTGATTTTGCCAATAAGTGCATACCATTTCCCTTTACTATTGCCATGGCGCAAGATGGCATATTCGGGATATTTTTCCCAAAGATATTCTGGCTGCGTCGCATATTGATTGGCTGCATAATCAAAGATTTGTTGTGCTTAGCGCATGGGTTACTCCTTGAATGATGAATGGGTTTATTATCAGCCGTAAAGCAGAGAAAAGAAAGACCGCCTGAAAATTGAATTTCAGACGGTCTTTGTTTAGCCTTAAAACAGAGCACATATAAGTGCGGTCGTTTATTTGTGTATTTTTAATTACTCAGTCACGTGGAAAACTTGTTTTTCAAATTCATGTTTACCAATTTTTACAGTCAGCACATATTTGCCGATTGGATTTCGGCGGTCGAATATCTAGCAGTTCATCATATATTTGCCATTTTCTAATGTTGGTCTGGATTTTTTTATTTGGAGATGACACCACTTTTGCATTCTCAATCGAGCTGGCGAATTCACTTGGGGCTTGTGCTTTAAAGGTTTCACTTACTGTTGCTTTTTTACCAAAATTACCAGTAGCTACCCAACACACTTTCTCTGTTTTTTTTGAGCGAGATATTTCTTTTTTGTGTAAATCAGGTGATGGTTCTGGTTCATTTGTTCTATCAAAAACAGAAAGATAAATCGTTGGCTCGTTTGCCTTTTATTTAGATGTATCCTTTGCTTCTGGTGCTGTAGCCAATGCGCCAGCTGAAAACATAGTAGTGATTAAAGATAATGTGAAGATTTTTTTCATGTTAGATTCCTTTTTATATGATCAATTTTATTGAACGATCATTATACCAAGGCATCCCATATCTGCCAGCATTAAATTGGATGAGCCAAATAAGAATGGATGGGTATTTGACGAAGGTTGTTCAAATTTTACTAAAATTTGTACTTTCTTTTTCACCCAAACCGTGTCTTTCCAGGCTAGCTCCGACGCATTGACGTTAACATCATCTTGGCTTTCAATCACAAATTTAGCGCCTTGAATGGTGAAACCGACAGGCAGCGAGCTGTTGATGATCCAACGTTCGACAGTACCTACTTTAGCCGAAACATCAACTCGACGTGGGTCAAAGCGTTGTTTGTTGATTAAGCCATTCGTGACATCCAATTCAAAGGTACGTTCTTGCGCGATTTTGCTTTCGAGCATAGCCGTGGCATCAGTGTTAAATGACTCATTCATTTTTTTACTGAATGCGGAGATTTCACCTTGTGGACGAAGTTCTAAAACGGTGTTATCTGCAAAATCATTGCCTGAGCTGAACACATTTTTGATTTTGTCGAAGAAACCACGTTTAGCCCCAGAGATGAGCGATACACCTTCTTCTTCGCTTAAATTGACTAATACTTCAGCACGTTCACCTGGTGCAAGAATGAGAGAATTAATTGCTTTGCCTTGTGGTAAAAAGCCTAGGTCTCGTGCAACGAGCAACATGTCTTGTTCGTTATCTAAATGGAGGTCATAGGCTCTTGCTAATGAAGCATTGAGCAAACGCAAACGCACCCAGCCGCGAGGGACATCAAGATAAGGTGCTTCCTGTCCATTAACGAGAAGACGATTACCGACAAAGTGCGGTTGATTTTGCTTGAATAATTGTAATCCGTCGCCGTTAAATTCCATGTCTTGTAAGATTAATGGAATATCGTCCACACCATATTTGTGAGGAAGTTGTGATTTTAGGCTTTGATCATCTTCAATCAACCACATTCCCACAATGCCGCGATAGGTTTGATAGGCCGAGTTAGCAAGGGTCGCTGAACGATACCAGCAAGTCGCGGCAGGTTGCTCTATTGGGATAATTGGTGCCCAAGATTCCCCTTTTTTGAGGACTTTTGCGGCACCGCCAAATAATTCACCACTGGCTTGTAATCCTTGAATGGAGAGGGCAATGCTTTGTGGCAAATTGTTGTGATAATTGAGTTTTGCAAAGGAACCCGATTTGATGCGAATAGTGGGTCCAAGATAATTGCCGTTAAAACCCCATACACTGACACTATGGGCACCATCTAATTTGTAGCCGGTTTCTTCCATAGTAAGAATAATTGGGCGCCCACGTTTCGCTTCCATCAAGGGCGGAATAGTTAATTTTTCACGAGATGCCGCTAATACCGATTGAGGTGTGGCAGCAAGTGCGGTTGAAATTGCAGTAGTTTTTAATAATTGGCGACGAGAAAGACGCAACATATTATTTTCCTTGTGCAATTTCAGCATCGAGTTCAGCGATGCGTTTTTCCATCAAATCATGGCAGTAAGTAGCAAGTTCGCGCACATTGTCTTTTGTGTAGGATGATACGTCAATCGGATCCATCATTTCACAAATTACTTTACCATTATCCCAACGATTTAAATCTATTTTATTATGCGTGGTTGAACACACAACGGGGACAATTGGTACGCCAGCTGCAATTGCTGCATGGAATGCCCCTGTTTTGAATGGCAATAAGCCGCGACCACGGCTACGAGTGCCTTCAGGGAACATCCAAATTGACAGGTTGTCTTTATTGATACGACGAGCAAGTTCTGTCATCGTGCTGTGTGCTTTAGAGCGATTTTCACGATCTAAGAAAATATTGCCCGTCACCCAATACAAAATGCCGAAAAAAGGAATCCAAATCAGGCTTTTTTTACCTACACTCACCGTGCGAGGTAATACCATGTAAGAGATGGTCACCATATCGAAATTATTTTGGTGGTTACCGATATAAATACAACGCGGCATATTCTCTTTATTTTGTGGAAAACGGTGTTCTACTTTTAAGCCAAATAATGGGTATAAGCGGCCAAACCAGCGAGCCATAATGCCCACATTGCTTGGATTTTTGAAACGAATAAAGGAATAGATCGTACCGAGTACACAAATTAAAATACAACAAAGTGCAACGATGAGAATTCTGGCGATTTTTAACATAGAAAATACCTAATTAAAATTTTTGGAAAGTATAGCAAATTACACAAAAATGTGTGCTAATCTAATGAAAAAAATGACGGAATAGTTATGAAACCCATTTATTTTATTGCAGATCTTCATTTGAGTGAAACGCATCCCGAATTAACCGCGCTTTTTAACGATTTTATGCAAAACAAGGCACAAGAAGCCCAAGCGGTTTATATTTTAGGTGATCTTTTTGATTTTTGGATTGGTGATGATGAGACCTCACCTTTAATTTCACAAGTCAAACAGCAGCTCAAAAAACTGACAGAAAAGGGCATTGCTTGTTATTTCATTCATGGCAATCGAGATTTTCTCGTAGGGAAAAAATTTGCACAAGATTGTGGTTTAACGTTATTGCCGGACTATCATTGTGTTGATCTCTATGGTGTGAAAACCTTAATTTGCCACGGTGATACCTTATGTGTTGATGATGTGAAATATCAGCAATTTCGCCGAAAAGTGCATCAAAATTGGCGACAAAGGCTGTTTTTATGTTTACCACTAAAAGTGCGGTTAAAAATTGCAGAGAAAATTCGCGCGAAGAGTAAACAGGATAAGCAATATAAGTCGCTGGATATCATGGATGTGAATTTAGCGTTTACGGCACAAACCGTAAAAGAATTTGGCGTTAATCGGTTAATTCATGGTCATACGCATCGAGAGGCCATTCATCAGGAAAATACGTACACTCGAATAGTGTTAGGCGATTGGCGAAAGGATTATGCCTCAATTTTGGAAGTGACAGAAAACGTTTATCGGTTTATTTAAACAAAAAGCACAGGATTAAACCTGTGCTTTTTTGTATTAAAGTGTGCTGATTTTCAACCGCACTTTATTCTACTGTTACCGATTTCGCTAAGTTACGAGGTTGATCCACGTCGGTTCCTTTAATTAATGCCACATGGTATGACAATAATTGCATTGGAACGGTATAGAAAATTGGTGCAATAATTTCATTCACTTTTGGCATAGTGATGATTTTCATGCCTTCACTTGGTGTGAAGCCTGCTTCTTTATCAGCGAACACATAAAGCTGACCACCACGAGCACGTACCTCTTCAATGTTTGATTTCACTTTTTCAAGCAATTCATTGTTTGGTGCCACCACGATAACCGGCATATCCGCATCGATTAACGCTAATGGACCGTGTTTTAATTCACCCGCCGCATAAGCTTCAGCATGGATATAAGAAATTTCTTTTAATTTCAATGAAGCTTCCATTGCGATAGGGTAGAACTCACCACGACCTAGGAAAAGTGCATGATTTTTCTCTGCGAAGTCTTCTGCTAATGCTTCGATGTCTTTATCAAACGCAAGGGCTTTTTCAACTTCAGCTGGAAGTGATTGTAACGCTTTTACAATTTCTACTTCTTGTTCATTTGAGATATTTCCTTTTACTTTACCAATTGCAGTTACTAACATTAATAATGTAGCCAACTGAGTGGTAAATGCTTTGGTTGATGCCACACCGACTTCAACGCCTGCACGAGTCATGAATGCAAGATCCGATTCACGTACTAAAGATGAACTTGATACGTTACAGATCGTTAGGGCAGCCATGTAACCTTTTTCTTTTGCAAGACGGAGTGCTGCAAGAGTATCCGCCGTTTCACCTGATTGAGAGATGGTCACTAACAAGCTATTTGGGCGGGTCACGAATTTGCGATAGCGGAATTCAGACGCGATTTCAACATCACAGCTCACGCCAGCAAGTGCTTCAAACCAGTAACGGGCTGTCATACCTGCATTATAAGAGGTACCACAAGCGACAATTTGAATGTGTTCAACTTTTTCTAAGATTTCTGACGCGCCATTACCAATCGCATCCACAATCACGTTATTGTGAAGGATGCGACCTTCCATAGTATTGATTAATGCATTTGGCTGCTCATAGATTTCTTTTTGCATGAAATGGCGGAATTTGCCTTTTTCTGCTGCATCATTTTCAAGATTAGATTCGTGTACTTCACGTTCTACTTTTTGACCATTCGTATCGTAAATGTCCACAGTTCGACGTGTGATTTCTGCAATATCGCCTTCTTCTAAGTAGATGAAACGACGTGTTACGCTTAATAACGCAAGTTGGTCAGATGCCAGGAAGTTTTCACCAATTCCTAAACCAATTACTAACGGACTGCCTGAACGTGCAGCCACTAAATGTTCTGGATGCTCACGATCTAATACTACCATGCCGTACGCACCGGTAAGTTGTTTTACGGTTTTTTGTACCGCTTCAAGCAGAGTAGAGGCTGTACGCATCTCCCAATTAACAAGGTGAGCGATCACTTCGGTATCGGTTTGAGAATTGAACACATAGCCACGTGATTTTAGTAATTCACGTAATTCTTCGTGGTTTTCGATGATGCCATTATGGACGATAGCAAAGTTACCTGAAGTATGCGGATGAGCATTGGCTTCAGACGGTTCACCATGAGTTGCCCAACGTGTGTGTGCGATCCCTATACCACCGATTAATGGTTTTACTGCAACCGCTTCATCAAGGGCTTTTACTTTACCTAAGCAGCGCACGCGGTGTAATTCATTATTTGGATCTATAACAGCTACACCCGCAGAGTCATAACCACGATACTCTAAGCGGTGTAAACCATTAATTAAAATTTCTGCTACATCACGTTGTGCTACCGCACCAACAATACCACACATAGTTTTTCCTTATTTAATAAAATTAAAAGTCTTGTTTTTCTGACCGCACTTTATGCCACATTCACACAAATTACCTCTACGCCTTGCGCCATTATGGCGTCTTTATCGGTCTGAGATAATTTGTTATCGGTAATCAGCACATCAATTTGCTGCCAGGTTAATTCCACATTTGGCATTTTTCTGCCAATTTTTTGTGATTCCACCATCACAATCACTTCACGAGACACTTCAGCCATCACTTGGCTTAAGCGAACCAACTCATTGAATGTCGTTGTACCTCGCTCTAAATCAATGCCATCGGCACCAATAAATAATTGGTCAAAATCATAAGAACGTAGCACTTGCTCGGCAATATTGCCTTGGAAGGATTCAGAACGCGTGTCCCAAGTGCCTCCCGTCATTAAGAGCGTCGGTTCATTTTCGAGTGAACGTAATGCCGTAGCCACAGAAAGCGAATTCGTCATCACAACCAAGCCTTGCTTGCGATTAAGTTGTTTAATCAAGGCGGCAGTTGTGCTGCCACTATCCACAATAATGCGATTGTGATCACGAATACGTTCTGCTGCCGCTTTAGCTAAGACTAACTTTCGTTGCGAAAGTTCATCATCTTGTTCTTCTTCGATGATTTCTTGTGGCATTAAAATAGCACCACCATATTTACGAAGAAGGAAACCATTACTTTCCAATGCGGTGAGATCTTTTCGAATAGTCACTTCAGAGGTCTCAAATAACTGTACTAGCTGTTCTACACTGACTTCACCTTGTTCTTGCAGAAGCTGCATGATGGCATGTCTGCGTTGTTGGGTATTTCGGTGTTGAATGTTTCGTTTCATCATTTATATTCCATAATAAGTTTCGGTTCGGAATTATATCAGCAAAGCAATGATTGTAAAGCTAAAATTTAGGCAACAAAAAACCCTGACAAAGCAGGGTTCAATTAAAATTCGTTTTAAGACCAATTATTTGATTGCGTCTTTTAATGCTTTACCTGATACGAACGCTGGAACTTTAGATGCTGCGATTTTGATTTCTGCACCAGTTTGTGGATTACGGCCAGTACGTGCAGCACGTTGGTTTACTTTGAATGTACCGAAACCGATTAATTGTACAGGTTCACCTTTTTTAAGGCTGCCAGTGATAGCTTCTAAAGTTGCTTCTAATGCAGCTTTAGCTTGTTTTTTGTTTAATTCAGCTGCACTTGCAATTGCATCGATTAAATCTGTTTTGTTCATAAATTTGTACCTTCTGTTAAATTAAAATTTGACTCTATTCAAATAAGCGTAGCTTTTAACAGCTACGGCTTGGCAAAGTCTAATCTAACTTAGCGGGAAATAAAAGCTCGATTTGTAAAAATTGTGACAAATCTCACGTTATTGCTCAATTTTTACACCAATATTGGAGATTCCCTCCTGTTTGATCTCGTTTCGGAGAGATAAAATCAGGTCTACATCGCGTTTTTCACAGTCTTTGAGTAAGCGATAGATTTGCCATTGAAGGTCAAGTTCTTCTTTAATTTCTTCACGGCTTTTTAGTTCGCTTTCAGAAAGATCACGATTTTCTTGAGTTTCTAACAAAGAACAAACCGTACCTAATGAAATTTGGCTGATTTGAATCGCTTTTTCGAGTGTTTCGCCTGCGATAATGGCATGCAATAATTCACCTAACGCTTCACAAGCATCGAGGGCGGGTACTACACCAAAGAAGTCGTAATCATTCACATCAGGAATAATCTCTTCGAGTTTCTCTAATTGGTTTTCGAAATTGATTTTCGCCCCTTTAACGGTTAGAAATTCCCACACTAAATTTAAAATGTTGTGATAGGTCTTTTCTGCTTGCTCCTGTTCTGTCATTTGACAAAACAGGGCAAAGTTCGGTGCCATGCGTTCGCATAAGCAAGTCATAAAGGTCAGATGTTGCCAGCTTTCAACATTTTCTAGGCGCTTGTGAATTGGATTTCGCATTTTCTTCTCGCTTATTTATGATAGGCTTTAGAGAATTCATGAATGGCATCCACGAAGATTTTTGGCGCACTTTCCTGCACGTCTTGGTGGATTCCATGGCCTAAGTTAAATACATGTCCGCTGCCTTGACCAAAATCGGCTAAGATTGACCGCACTTCTTGCTTAATACGCTCTGCAGGCGCATATAACACACTTGGATCCATATTGCCTTGTAGCGCCACTTTATGACCCACACGCGCTTTCGCATCAGTCAAATTAACTGTCCAGTCTAATCCTAGCGCATCACAGCCTGTATTAGCCATGGCTTCTAACCATAACCCGCCGCCTTTAGTAAATAAGGTTACCGGTACTTTACGGCCATCGTGTTCACGAATTAAACCATCAACGATTTTGTGCATATATTGCAGAGAGAAGTCTAAATATTCACGATGACCTAATACACCACCCCAGGTATCAAACACCATGACCGCTTGTGCACCTGCTTTGATTTGTGCGTTTAGGTATAAAATCACGGAATCCGCTACTTTATCTAATAAAAGATGCAAAGTTTGCGGTTCGGTATACATCATTTTTTTGATTTTATTGAAGGTTTTGCTGCTACCACCTTCAACCATATAAGTTGCCAGTGTCCACGGACTACCAGAGAAACCAATCAGTGGCACTTCGCCTTTTAGTTCGCGACGAATTGTGCGCACAGCATTCATCACATATTGAAGTTCTCCTTCAGGGTCAGGAATCGGTAAATTTTCGACCGCACTTTTATTTTCAATTGGATGAGCAAATTTCGGGCCTTCACCTGCACCAAAACTTAAGCCTAAGCCCATTGCATCAGGAATAGTTAAAATATCTGAGAACAAAATAGCTGCATCTAAAGCATAGCGACGAAGTGGCTGTAAGGTAACTTCACAAGCTAAATCCGCATTGCGGCAAAGAGACATAAAATCGCCTGCTTCTGCACGTGTTGCTTTATATTCAGGCAAATAGCGTCCCGCTTGGCGCATCATCCATACGGGGGTCATATCCACTGGTTCACGTAATAAGGCTTTTAAATAGCGATCATTTTTTAATTCAGACATGGACTTTCCTTTATTTATTTTGTTCCGCTTTGCAAAGCTCAAGCGTAGCATTAATTAATTTTAGTGCGATAGTACCTGTTGGCGGTAATTCTGGCAAGGGGGCAGCGCTAGAAAACCATTGTGCATCATGCAGTTCTGTTTCTTGCAGTTGAATTTCTCCGCTGTCGTAATCAGCTAAAAAGCCCACCATTTGTGAATTAGGGAATGCCCAAGGTTGACTACCGAAATAGCGAATGTTTTTAATACGAATGCCCGTTTCTTCAAAGACTTCGCGACGAACGGCATCTTCAAAGGTTTCACCCGCTTCCACAAAACCGGCTAGCGTGGTGTAAATACCTGCTTTGCCTGGCGTGTAATGGCGTTTATGGTTAGCTAATAAAATCTCTGTGCCACGGCGAACGGCGACAATAACCGAAGGGCAAATAACGGGGTAAGTACGATAGCCACAACTTGAGCATTGAACCGCTAGCTCATCGTGAGTTTGTTCCGTTTTTTGACCGCACTTTCCGCAGAATTGGTGGGTTTTCAAAAAATGATTGATTTCCACACCTCGGCTTAATAAATGAAAATCTTCAGTCGGTAAAGATAACAAACTTCGTAAGGAAAGGTATTCTCGTTCATCTTGATCATTTTCTGCCACAAGCCATAAAGGTTGTGATTTCCATTTCCCGAGTAACATTGCTTTTTGCGTTGTGAGGCCGAGTTCATTTGCTGATCCAGAAGGTAGATCATTTTCCTGCCAATAAAGCATCGATCCTTTGGTGAGCAGCCAATATCCCTGATCTTCGGGCTGAATTGCTTTCATATTTTTCTCTTTTTATTCTAAAAGTACGGTCATTATAAAAGGGATTTTTAATAAAACGAATAAAAAAAGACCGCACCTTAAAAGTGCGGTCTTTTTTTCACTCATTTTACCCCACGACAAAAGGTAAGTAACCTGCTCGGATGGCAAAAGGAATCGAAGTAATAATCACACCGAGTACCAATACAAGCACTAATAATGCTTTACCGCCCCATACTCGATATGGCAAGTTTGGATGAATTGAGCGAGCTTTCCAAACTAATGCTACCGGTAAAACTACTGCGTAGAATGCGAACATTTGACCGGCAT
>OGIU01001450.1_pt1 | contig 11254 bp, 9 predicted proteins | sample 1571791 | NCBI WGS metagenome assembly OGIU01 (sample SAMEA2582104, study PRJEB24529) | metagenome | biome: Human gut stool | place: China | collected 2011
TAGACTCCTCAGAGTTAGCATTTAAAGTAGCTACGTCACAGGCTATCAAGGATGTGATTCCTAAGGCGAAACCAGTCCTATTAGAACCAATCTATGAGGTCAACGTGTTTGCACCAGATGCTTTCATGGGCGACATCATGGGTGATTTGAATAGCCGTCGAGGTCGTGTATTAGGCATGGAACAAAGTGAAAGAACAGGTATTTCTGTTGTTAAAGCACAAGTACCATTGGCTGAAATGTCTGATTATGTGACTGCATTGCGCTCCATTACACAAGGACAAGGCGTATTTAATCGTCAGTTCTATACTTATGAAGAGGTTCCACATAAGCAAGCGGAAGAAATTATCGCTGCTCGTAAGACTCAAGAATAAAGTAAGACCATGTCCACGTACTGTATCAAATACAGTTAGAATCACTACAACTGAATAGATAATTGCATATCGTAACAACTTAATAGCATAACAATTGACGTAAGTCATAAATTTGAATAGTATTTTACACGAGCCCTCCATATATGTAGCGTATGGAGGGCTTTTACTAGTCCTTTATGTATATATGTGCTAACATTAAGATAATATAATTGCTTATGTATCGGGTGTTATTTTCATATATCGGGAAAGGATTGTATATGTTTTTTTCTAGCATTACTGCAGATTATACAAAAATGGGCTATCCTAAAGCCATCGTACGAGCTTTAGATTTCCTAAAAAATACAGATTTGAAAGCATTGCCAGGCGGCCGTCATGCCATTGAAGGGGACATGATGTACGCCAATGTAGACGATGTAGAAACAAAATTGTTTGAAACTACAAAACCGGAATCTCATCGTAACTATGTAGATATTCAATTCATGGTAGATGGGGAAGAAAATATGGGCTTTTTTGTAGATAAAGGCCTCGTAAAGCCTGTGGAGTCTCATCCAGATCGTGATTGTTATTTCTACCCAAACGAAGCTGTCGATGAAGGACAAATCCATTGCTCAGAAGGGTACTATACAGTATTCTTTCCATCTGATATCCATAGACCACTATTAGCTGTTAATGATAAGCCTATTAAAATCCGCAAGGTTGTTGTAAAAGTGCATGTGGATCTCTTAGGCGAGTAATCCTATGAAGCGATATGAAATTATAGGTGTCTTACTAACCCTATTAGGTGCTGTTTTATGGGGCGTATCAGGTGCTTCAGTACAGTTCTTAAGTAACTTTAGGGATATGAATTTGGAATGGCTAGTCACCATGCGATTAATTACAGCAGGACTATTGACTGTTATCTATGCATGGTTTAAATATGGTAATTCTATCTTCCATGTCTTTCGTAGTTTGAAAGATACGGTAGGGCTTATCGTTTTTGGCGTATTTGGCATGGCTTTATGCCAATATACATACTTTAAATCCATTGCTTTAGCAGGGGCCGGTATTGCGACGGTGCTTCAATACTTGGCGCCATCAATGATTATTATTTATATGCTTGCCCGTTATGGTAAAAGGCCCTCTAAAGGGGAAATTATTTCCGTTATACTGGCCTTGGTAGGTACGGTTTGTTTGATGGGGAATGATGGCTTTTCTATGGAGCGATTCCCACTAGCAGTGCTCGTATGGGGACTCTTATCTGCTGTAGGGGTCGCTGTATATAGTGTTTCTCCTGTAGATTTATTATATAAATATGGAACCTTGCCTATTGTAGGATTTGGTATGCTCCTCAGTGGTATTGTTGCTGCTATTTTATTTCATCAGCCAAATTCGTATGCTATGTGGGATGTATGGACTGTGGTGGGTTGTTTTAATGTAGTATTTCTTGGTACGATTGTATCATTTAATGCGTATCTTGAAGGGGTTAAACGCATAGGCGCTGTGCCGGGCTCTATTTTGTCATCTATTGAACCGATTTCAGCAGCTTTCTTTGGATGGGCTTTTTTAGACAACCAATTTAGTGCATTAGGGCTAATTGGCATGGCTATGATCATTGCTACTGTTATTATAATTGCTCTAGAAAAACGTACATAGTTTGAGGTCTCTTTGCTGGATATTGCAGTTTAGAGGCCTCTTTGTTATGATTGTACATAATGTGAAAGTAGTTGTTAGAGGAGGTTGTATGGAGGAAAAACAATGGAAAGGTATGGGCCTTGCCATTTTAGGGGCCCTATTTTGGGGGCTTTCAGGCACATCTGTACAATTCCTTGAAAATGCAAAGCATATCAATGTGGAGTGGCTACTAGAAGCGCGTTTGCTTATAGCAGGTATATTGACGATAGGCCTTGCCTATATAAGGGATGGTAAGCGTATTTTCTCTATCTTTAAAGAACCAAAGGATATAGGGAAATTATTAGTATTTGGTATTTTAGGTATTGCTTTAGCTCAGTACTCATACTTCAAGGCCATTGCCATTTCAGGAGTCGGTATTGCTACGGTCCTTCAATATGTTGCGCCTACGCTGATCATTATCTATTTATTTTTGAGATACTTTAAAAAGCCATCTGTACCAGAGTTTTTCTGTATTGTATTAGCCTTGGTGGGAACACTCTGTATCGTCATGCAAGAAGGGCTAGATGTTTCGAACTTTAATGTGCTTGCTTTATTCTGGGGGCTTGTATCGGCAGCTAGTATCTGTGTATATACATTGCAACCTATTGAGCTATTAAAGAAATACGGCACCACATCCATTGTGGGGTTTGCCATGTTTATTTGTGGTATTTTATCCTTAGCTATGTTTCAACAAGTAGAATCGGAAGCTATCTGGGATGGCATGACCTGGTTAGGATTATTCGCCATTATTATACTTGGTACAGTCGTATCCTTTAATGCCTATATGGAAGGGGTTAGACTCATTGGTGCTATACAAGGCTCTATACTTTCATCATTAGAACCAATCTCAGCAGCAATCTTTGGATGGGTATTGCTAGGGAATCGTTTTACGCTGGTCGGTATTTTTGGCATGATTTGCATCATTGCAACCGTATTTATTATCGCCTGGGATCGACAACGACAAATCAAACGAGAAGTACTAGAAAAACTGAACAAAGTAGAGATAAACTGAAGAAACTTAATTAAATAGAAATTAATTAGACAAACGAAAACACATATACCATGAGGTGTAGCCCCGTGGTATATGTGTTTTCGTTTGTAAAATAATATATTTTGTTAAGACTGCCTTAAATAATAACTCTACTCTTTGAAACTCTATGTAGATAATGTCATCCATGTAAATATAGCAGTGTTTATGTAAATCTTGTATACATGACTTATTTTATTGACTATTTACTTATCTATTCATATAGTTAATAGGTAAGTACTAATTAATTTTTAGGAGGTTCCTATGTCTGTAAAAGATTTCGTACAACAACGCCGCGATGATTTTATCGCGATGCGTCGTGATTTTCATATGTATCCAGAGCCAGCTTGGCTTGAATATCGTTCGGCTGCTAAAGTAGCTGAAAAGCTAATTGCCTTGGGTTATGATGTAGCACTCGGTGCAGATGTCCTCGATTTAGACTCTCGTATGGGCTTACCTAGCGAAGAGGCTATGAAAGCAGCCATGGCTCGTGCTATGGATGAAGGTGCTGATCCTGAGCTAGTAGAGAAAATGGGCTATGGTAAGACAGCTATCGTAGCAACAATGAAGTTCAGTGATGATGGTCCTGTTGTGGCATTCCGTGCAGATATGGATTCTAATGATGTTATCGAATCTAAAGCATCTAACCATATTCCTGCTAAGATTGGTTTCCGTTCTCGCCACGATAAGGCTATGCATGCTTGTGGTCATGATACACATATGACAATGGGCCTTGGCCTTGCAGAATATATAGCCACACATAAGGATGGATTAAAAGGTACTATCAAACTTATCTTCCAACCTGCTGAGGAAGGCGTACGTGGTGCTAAAGCGATGGTAGAGGCTGGCGTAGTTGATGACGTAGACTTGATGTTTGGTATGCACATTGGGTTTAATGAAAATCTATCTAATTGCTTTGCTTGTAGTGATCATGGCTTCTTGGCGACTACGAAACTCGATGCTGTGTTCCATGGCTATTCTGCTCATGCTGGTGGTTCTCCAGAAAAGGCTCAAAATGCTATGCTTGCAGGCTGTACAGCAGTTCTTAACTTACAAGCTATTGCCCGTCATAGCCAAGGTGCATCTCGTATGAATGTAGGCGTTTTTGAAAGTGGTACAGGTCGCAATGTTACACCTGATGTAGCAGTTCTTAAATTAGAAACGCGCGGTGCTACTACCGAAATCAATGACTACATGATTGAACGCACTAAAACTATTATTAAAGGCGCTGCAGAAATGCATGACTGTACATTTGAAATTACAAAACAAGGCGAAACACCAGCTGGTCGTATTAGCGATGATTTAGCTCGTGAAGTACAAGAAATCATTGAACCATTGGGGATCTTTAAAGAGGTACCATTTGATTATAGCGGTGGCGGTAGTGAAGACTGTGCATACTTCTTGAACCGTGTAATTGATCGTGGTGGTCGAGCAACATATATGGTATTAGGCTCTGCTATTAAAGCACCTCATCATAATCCATTATTCGATATTGATGAAGAAGATATGTTAAATGGCATTGTTGCGTTAGGTACAATTGCTACGCACTATTTAAAATAGGATATATTGATTCAGATATTGTGATGCATACATCTAAACTATAGGCACATAACTATATAGATGTATGCATCGAAATATGTATAGTGTGCTATATATTAGATGTAATATGAGTATTAGATTGTGAGGTGTTATATGATTCAACGAGATCGATTAGCTAAAGATTTTGATGCTATGGCACAGTTTACTGCACCTGGTGAGGGTATTAATCGTCTAGCTTTCACCGACGCAGACTGGAAGGGACGCCAATATATTATTGACCGTATGACTGAGGCGGGACTCACAGTGGAAACTGATGGTTTCGGGAATGTTATAGGCTATAAAGTTGGCAAGAATCCTGAGTTACCGATTGTTATGGTTGGTTCTCATACGGACAGTGTACCGAATGGGGGCAATTATGATGGTGTTGTGGGTGTATTGTCTGCTATTGAAGCGATTCGCAGTATGACAGATGATGATTTTGAACATGACCATACCATTGCAGTGGTGGACTTTATGTGTGAAGAGTCTAGTCGCTTTGGAGCTGCTACATTAGGTAGTAAGGCTATGCGCGGTGAATTGACATTGCAAGATTTACAACGCTTAGTAGATAAACAAGGTGTGTCCTTGTATGATGCGTTGAAAGGTCGTAATTTAAATCCCGATGCTATTGAGCATATGGAATATAAACGACCTGTAAAGTCTTTCACTGAAATACATATCGAACAAGGTAAGGTGCTAGAGCATGAAGCAAAACCCATCGGCGTTGTAACTGGTATTGCTGCACCAGAGCGGTTCTATGTAACCATTCGTGGCAATGCGGACCATAGTGGTGCTACGCCAATGAATTTGCGTCATGATGCGTTATGTGGGGCTTCAAAAATAATCCTCGGTATTGAGGAGATTGCATCCATGCAAGAGGAGCCTCCAGTGGTGGGCACAGTCGGTGTTGTTGAGGTAACACCGGGTGCGATGAACGTTATCCCTGGGGCTGTGAAGTTGGGCGTCGATATTCGCAGTATTTCTAAGGTAGCCCGTGATTCTGTGGTTACTCTCATTAAGGAATTTATTGATGTTACTGCAGAAAAACGAGGCTTATCCTATACGATTGAGCCTATTGCACAGGATCATCCAGTAGCGATGCATCCAGCCATGATTCTAGAAATTGAAGAGGCTGTTAAGTCTGTAGGTGTAGACTATATGACTATGCCAAGTGGTGCTGGTCATGATGCTATGCATTGGGCTGATGATGTTCCGACTGGGATGATTTTTATCCCATGCCGCGAAGGTATTAGTCATAATCCAGCTGAATTTGCGGAAATGGATGACATCGTTACAGGCGCTAAGGTATTGGATACAGTGCTTAGAAAACTTAGTTTAGAAACTACAAAACTTGTGTAAGTAGAGATATCCGTTGATATCAGATTGTGTAAAAGTGTATTTCAAATTTAAGATGTAATAGAGTGTTGTTAGCCGTTTTAAGTTGAAAGTACACGGATTGGAGAGAATATGGTTATTGCTGGTATTGTTATCGTAGTGGCGACGTTTATTGCCATTATTAAACAGTTTGAAACACGGCTCGTTTTATTGCTATCGGGCTTATTAATGTGCTTTATTGGTGGGCAACTTGGTGCTGGTACGACAGCCTTTGTAAAAGAACTTACAAATCCAGGTCTTGTACCAACCATTTGTACAGTACTTGGTTTTAGTTATGTTATGGAATATACAAAATGTACAGAGCACATGGTATATTTCATCTCTGCAGGCCTTAAAAAGATGACTAAAATCATCATCCCTGGTGCTGTTATTATTACGTTCTTGATCAACATTGCGTTGCCTACTGCAGCAGGCTGTGCAGCTGCTGTGGGCGCATTGCTAATTCCTGCATTGATTCGCTCTGGTGTGCATCCTGCCATGGCAGGCTCTGCTATTTTCTTAGGAACTTGGGGTAGTGCATTGAGCCCAGGCCTTATGTTTAACCCACAAGTAGCACAACTAGCCGGTGAAGACGTAATGACCGTTATTGCTAGCTTCTCTATGCAAGCTATAATCGGCATTGTAGTAGCGGCGATCTTGCTCAATATCGTAGCTATCGTTAAGAAGGAACATACAGGGTATGTATTGAAAGAGGCTAACGAAGAAGAAGGCAAAGAATTCAAGGTAAATTACTTATATGCCATCATCCCAATCATTCCGCTTGTATTACTCGTACTTGGTAGTAAACAAGTAGCAGTGATTCCAGAGATTTCCGTTCCTGTGTCCATGTTAATTGGTACGGCGATTGGTATTATTGCAGTACGACCTAATGTAACAGATGCAGTTAAGAAATTCTTCCGTGGTACTGGCGATGGCATGTGCGATGTAGTTGGTCTTATGGCTGCAGCAGCGTGCTTTACAGCAGGTATGCAATACATCGGCCTTACAAGTGCACTCATTGATGGCATGAAGAACTCTCAACAAATTGCTCAAATCGGTGCTGCCTTTGGTCCATTCTTATTAGCTGTTATTTCTGGTTCTGGTAATGCAGCAGCCCTTGCGTTTAACGGTGCGGTAACACCTCATGCAGCTGACTTTGGCTATGGCATTATGCAACTGGGCTCCATGGCCCAATTAGGTGCTGGTATCGGTCGTAGTATGAGTCCAGTAGCAGGTGCAGGTATCATCATTGCCGGCCTTGCTGGTATCAATCCTATGGAAATGGCAAAACGTAATGCTGTACCATGTATTATTGCTACAGTAGTTATTATGCTATTGTTACTATAATTAGATAACATGTAGTTGTGCAACTATAATGATATAAAGTTAAACAGCTTAAAGCTTTTAAATTTAAAATGCATAAGAAAAGAACCCCATTATGATTAACATCATGAAGGGGTTCTCTTTATATTGTAGAGTTATGTGGTTCTATTTATATTGTAAATTTCTATTATTTTAGTTTGAAACCAATCCATAGAGCGGAAATAATAAATAAGCCACCACTAACCCAGAATAGTGTAGTAAAGCCTAGCCATGCCATAAGGCTAGCACCGCCGACAGATCCTAAGAAATAGCCAAAGAATAGACAGGATTGATTATAGGAGAATACTTGGCCTGTAAATTCTCGAGGTGTTTTGGAAGATAGGTAGGTGTTTAAAGCTGGAAGCATACCACCTAAACCAAAACCTTGTAGGAATCTGATGATGGCAAGTTGATATACATCAGAAACATAGGCTTGAGGGATATTTAAAACCCCTACATAGATAAGAGAGACTACTAACACTTTACGGGGGCCAATTTTATCGACTAATTTACCTAGTGGAGAGCTACTCATAAGTTGAGCAATACCCATAGCGGAGAATACGGCACCTGCAATAAATGCGAGATTTTCTGTGTCGCTAGGAACGATTCCTTTAATATATACGGAGATAACAGGTTGTAAGGACATAATACATATTGCGTAGATAAAGGAGGCTACACATAATGCGACAATGCTATTAAATTCTGGTATTTGCTCTTTTAACTTGCGGATGGAAAGTTTTTCAGGATTAGGCTTTGGTACATAATTTTCATGGATGAATATAGTAGCTAGCACACCAGCTAAACCCATGAGCGTACCGACGATGATGAAGTCATTACGAATGCCTACTGTATCTGCAATATATCCACCCAATAAAGGCCCTATTAGTGAACCTGCAAGATTGGCAGAGGCTAATAAACCTAAGGCCCAACCTGTTCGTTCAATAGGAGTTTCCGACGCAATCAAGGTGATTGATGCAGAGTAAAAGCCACTCACAAGACCTTGGATTAAACGAATTAGTACGACTCCCTCTGGGGTTGTTTGAAAGGCAATCAAAGCATTACATAAGGCCATGCCAAAGCTAGATCGTATTAATGTAATTTTTCGACCTTTTTTGTCCGCCACACGCCCCCAAAATGGTGCTGCTAAGCAAACGATTATGTAGGTTGCACCGGTTGCTAAACCAGACCATAAGGACATTGCTTCTGGTGTTTGGACGCCTAAATCGTGAAAGTATAAAGGCAGGATTGGAGCTAGCTGACTTACACCAAAGGCTGTACAGAATACACAGACTAAACTGATGTATACCGTTCGTTTCCACGTTTCCAACGTATTCCTCCTTTCTTAGTCGTAGTATGTTCTTAATAAAATAATACTCTTATTTCTGTTTTATTTCATCCCAATCACTTAAATCTGGAAGGTTGTTGCTTGTTATAGATTCTTGAATCCAGTAGTTAATGGATGTTAAGTTGCAAGATTCTCGCTCAAAGACATATTCGTTGTCCTCGTCTACTGTGGCATAGAGTTGAATGCGTAAGTTTTTCCCTTTTTTGCGCTCGATATAATAGCTAATACAGTGATCATCAATGCTAGAAGGGCGAACCGAAATCACATCATACTTACCATTCGCTACGCCTTCTAAGGCGTCCTTAATCATTTGGTTTGGATATTCATATTGATTGAGGTAGAAGATATCGTTGTCACAAGTTAATACATATTCTCGTGGCGGCGTAGTGTTTTTGTACTGTTTCTCCCAGCTTTCATCAATCACAGGCAATGTAGCATTATCATAGAAGTCTTTAATTAAACCGAGCCCTTCAGGAATGGACATCTCCTTGAAGTATCTTATTTCATATACTGTAGGATCCAAGGTTTCATCGAGTTCCGTAGGATCCTCAATGTAGCCGTATAGATAGATGGTACAAGAATTTTTATCTTCATTGTGAAACATAACAATGCTGTACACATCGTGAATAACGTTTCCTATGGATTGACGATTATCATAGATGATAAGGCTGAGATATTTTTGTGTATCCCACTCGTGTTGAATAAAATCCCAGTCATATTTATTAGTGCGCCAACCCGTAGTCGATTCCTCGAAGATTTCTAATACGTCAACGGAGTTTTGTGGCCAAGCAGGTGGCATAGGATTACACGTTGTAGAAGATTGCGTTATCCCTTCCTTGTACTGATAGTGACCATCAACGAGTTCAAAGGCCTCTAACCGTTCAGATGCTTCGTCTGGAATTACCAATGGCTCACCAGTACCAAAACAATTATCAGTTCTTGTGTTGAGATGGTTGATGCTTTCACGAGCGTGCTCATAGAAGGTAACGGCTTGGTCTAAATCTGGCCTTTTTGTAATGGCACCAATTTCGTAGCAATAGCCTTCTGCTAGTTGCCATAGATGGTCCGCATAGTCATAACTACCGTATCTATCGTAACATTTACTAGCCTTATTAACGCACTCTACGGCGGTTTCTATGGCAGGGGTATTCCCTTTTTTGAAAGTAAATACATAAGCGAGATATGGCCAAATAGCATCAAGAGTGTAAATCGCTGGTTGTTGCAATAAGTGAGCGATGCGAGACCAGTCTTGAGACTGACCATCGATGTTCAATGTACGAAGAATGATAGCTTGCATTGTAGCATAAGCGTGGTCATTAAAGTCTAAATGATCTGGGCTTATAGCAGCACGTTCATAGTATTTGAGGGCCTTTTGAATATCTTGAGGAATTCTTTTGTTAGACTCACATGGTTTTGCATAGTACTCGGCAGCTTCACGCAAACACATACCATTATTCATGGCGGCACCACGTTCAAAATATTCGAGCGCTCGTTCATGTTCCCCGCGAGACTTACAAATATCGCCTGCTAAATACATCATGAGTGGCAAACCTGCTTCGGCCCCTTCAAAAATGACTTGTTCTTCCATTGCCCTATTATTTTGCTCTACATAGGTAACGCGCAGGTTCCGGTACGCAATAACAAGGCCTGATGCTGCGGATTTATGCAACCATTGCTGTGCTATAGATGTTATTTTTGCGGCCAATCTACGTTGATCTACTTGTACAAATAAAGATTTTAAGAAATGGACAACACCAGATGGTTCACCTTCATTAACTATCTTTTGTGCAGAAGGCAAGAGGCGGTAATCCTCCCATTGGAATACATTGGCAATGGCGTAGGCACAGTAGGAACATCCCTTTTGGGCGCCTTCATAGACGCGCTGGAATGCTTCGTCCTTTGTCATAGGCAGCTCTTTTTCAATGGTTGGTGTAAGGGCACCTGAGGTACGCATAGCCTGTAAAATAGCGATGGCACTGCCTTTGCGGATGGCTGTATGTAAATAACTATACGCCTTAGTATCATCCTCAGGGAAACCTGCTTCAATCCATGTGAACTGCGGGCCAGAATAGACGCGCGCCAAAATAGCGTACACATCGCCGATACCTGGAATCTCTTGTCCTTCCTCGTCGGCTTTCACAAGGGCATCGAGCTCAGCCTTGCCCGCCCAAGCGACATCTTTATTGCATTGGTGGAATATTTTATTGAAAGACTGCTGTATTTGATCCGTGAAATAAAAACTCATACTCTCTCCTTGGCATAATAATCAGTAAAACCTGATAATATATGTAATTTCAGTATACTATTAGCATTTAGAGGAACACAATATAAATATTCTGAATTTAGAGGGGGCTAGGGAAATCAGTAATTGGATTATATATGGCTATTAGATGATGAATGAATGTAAGGATAAAGTGAAAGTTGAGATTTTTCTTGACTTTCATTCTATAGAAACATTATAATCAAACTATAATTTTATACTCGCCTGAAAGAAACCGATGAGGTGGAGATAAAAATAGGAAATGCACTCACAGAGAGCGGGATTAG
>OGIU01001455.1_pt1 | contig 11241 bp, 9 predicted proteins | sample 1571791 | NCBI WGS metagenome assembly OGIU01 (sample SAMEA2582104, study PRJEB24529) | metagenome | biome: Human gut stool | place: China | collected 2011
TTTTTTTTTTTCCCCCCCCCCCCCCCCCCCATCTTTGCAATAGAGAAAAATAACAAAATTTTTACCTAAAGTCCTCAATTTTGCGGCAATATGCAACAAAATATGGCAAGCTTCCTCCCTGCCCCGCCGGGTGCCTCCCCCGGGCACAAAAAAAGCGCCTCTGCACAAATGTGCAGGGGCGCTGCTGTTTTTCTCAGCCCATGATGCCGGAAATGAAAATTTCCAGACCGATGCCGATGAGGATGACGCCGCCGAGGACGGAGGCTTTGCCGGAGAGTTCGGTGCCGAACTTTTTGCCGATGGCAAGGCCGGCTTCACAGATGAAGAAGGTGACGATCGCCACGATGAGGGAGCAGACCAGAGCCATGAACCAGCCGTACTCCGAGATGGTGAAGCCCACCGACAGCGCGTCGATGCTGGTGGCCACGCCCTGCATGAAGAGTGCGCCCGCGCTCAGCTCAGCGGCTTCCTCGGCCTCTTCGCCCTTGATGCCCTCAATGAGCATCTTGCCGCCGATATAGCCCAGCAGGATGAGGGCGATCCATGGGATGAGCTTCTCGAAGGAAGAGAACAGCTCCACGATGGTGTGGACGCAGACCCAGCCCGTCATGGGCATGACGGCCTGAAAGATGCCGAAGGTGCCTGCGATCTGGGCGCCCCGGCGGCGGGACATCTGAGGGTCATGCAGACCGTTTGCCATCGAGACGGAAAACGCATCCATGGCAAGACCCACGCCCAGCAGGGCGCTGTTGAAGAAAAACAAAAAACTCCATTCCATAACGATGCCTCCTGATTTGACCGGAATTGGCGGGCAGACAAAAGACCCGGAATCGGCGCGCATTTCGCCAATTCCGGGTCGGATTTTTACAAACTGACTCCATGTGGAATGGGCGTGGTACTCGCACCAAAGCACATGAGTCTCGCAAATGAAAGCAAGCCAGACAGCCGCCCGGGCCGTCATTGTGTTGACTTGCTGCGCTGCCTGCAAAACAGCGCCTGCTACTCCCCCATGAGGATCTTTTCTTGTTGTCCGGCTATCGTACCACACAAACAGCGGATTTGTCCAGTATAACCGTGATTTTTTGCAAAAACCTGCGGGAGAGCACCGCAGAAAGCGTGTACTCCCCCGCAGGGTCAGTTTATGTGTGGAAATGAGGTTTATTCCTCGTCGCCGGTGTCAGCCTCGGGAGCTTCGGCGGCCGATGCCTCATCGGCTGCTTCCATCTCTGCCAGCTGCTCGGCAGTGGGCTCGTCCTCGGTGTCGGCCTCGATGCTCTCGGTCTGTGCCTCGTCGTCGTGGTCGGTGCGGGCCAGCACCATCACCTTATCGTTCTCGCCCAGACGCATGACCCGGACACCGGAGCCGTAGCGGCTCTGGACGGGGATCTCGTTGGCGTGCAGGCGGATGATGATGCCCTCCTGACTGCTCAGCAGCACATCGTCGATGTCGTCCACGATCTTGACGGCTGCCACCTTGTCCTTGGAGGCGTCGTAGTTGCGGATGCCCTTGCCGCCGCGGGCAGTGATACGGTAGGTGTCGATGTCAGAGCGGCGGCCCTTGCCGTTTTCGGTGACGGTAAGCACCGTGCCGCCCTCGCGGCAGATGCAGACGCCGACGACCTCGTCGCCCTCGGCCAGCTTGATGGCGCGGACGCCGTGGCCGCTGCGGCCCATCGGGCGGGCATCGGCCTCGTTGAAGCGGATGGCCTGACCGTTGCGGGTAGCCACGATGAGCATATCATTGCCGGTGGTCAGGCGGGTCCATGCCAGCGCGTCGCCCTCGTTGAGCGCAATGCCGATGAGGCCCGTCTTGCGGATGTTGGCGTACTGCTCCAACGGAGTGCGCTTGATGAGGCCCTGCTTCGTCACCATCGTGGCGTAGGTGTTGTCCTCGTCCACGCCGGCCTTCTGCTGCAGCATCAGCGTGACCTTCTCACCCTCCTGCAGCTGCAGCAGGTTCACAATATGGCTGCCCTTGGCCGTGCGGCTGCCCTCGGGCACCTGATAGCCCTTCAGGCGGTAGACGCGGCCCTGGTTCGTCATAAATAGCATATAATCATGCGTAGAACCGACAAAAAGTTCCTCGGTGAAGTCGTCGTCCTTCTGGGTCATGCCCTGCACGCCGCGTCCGCCGCGGTTCTGTGCCTGGTAGGTGTCCAGCGTCGTGCGCTTGATATAGCCCTCGTGGGTCAGCGTAAAGACGCAGGTCTCCTCGGGGATCAGGTCCTCAATATCGACCTCGCCGGAGACGGTCTCGATGGAGGTGCGGCGCTCGTCGCCGTACTTGTCGGCCAGCGCGGTCAGGTCGGTCTTGACGATGCGCTTGACGTGCTCGTCGTTGGCCAGAATGTCCTCATAATCGGCGATGGCCTCGCGCAGCTCGCCCAACTCCTGCTCGATTTTGAGGATCTCCAGGCCGGCCAGACGGCCCAATTGCAGCTTGACAATGGCGTCCGCCTGCAGCTCGTCAAAGCCGAAGTTGTCCATGACGGCCTGCCGCGCCTCGGCAAAGCCGCCCTTGCAGGCGCGGATCGTCGCGATGATCTCATCGACGATGTCAACGGCCTTGTGCAGGCCCTCGAGGATGTGCTCGCGCTCCTTTGCCTTCTTCAACTCAAACGCGGTGCGGCGGCGGATGACCTGCATCTGGAACTCAATATAGCGCTCCATCATGGTTTTCAGGCTCATGATCTTGGGCACGCCGTCGTCCAGCGCCAGCATGATGACGCCGACGGTGTCCTGCAGCTGGGTGAAGCGGTAGAGCTGGTTCAGCACGACCTGGGGGTTCGCGTCCTTCTTGATCTCAATGACGATCTTCATGCCGGTGCGGCTCGAGGACTCGTCGTTCAGGTCGCTGATGCCCTCGATGCGCTTATCCTTGACAAGGTCAGCGATGGACTCGATCAGGCGGGTCTTGTTGACCATGTAGGGGATTTCCGAAATCAGGATCTCGTAGCGCCCGTTCTTTTTCTCGATGATCTCGGCACGGCCCCGCAGCGTGATTTTGCCGCGGCCCGTGGCGTAAGCAGCGCGGATGCCGCTGCGGCCCATGATGATGCCGGCAGTGGGGAAGTCCGGTCCCTTGATGTGCTCCATCAGGCCGGGCAGGTCGATGTCGGGGTCCTCGATATAGGCCACGCAGCCGTCGATGACCTCACTGAGGTTGTGGGGCGGGATGTTGGTGGCCATACCGACGGCGATGCCCTGACTGCCGTTGACCAGCAGGTTGGGGAAGCGGCAGGGAAGGACGCTGGGCTCTTTCTTCGTCTCGTCGAAGTTGGGGTCCCAGTTGATGGTGTCTTTGTCGATGTCGGTCAGCATCTCGACCGCCATGCGGCTCATGCGGGCCTCGGTGTAACGGTAAGCAGCCGGGGGGTCGCCATCGACCGAGCCGAAGTTACCCTGACCATCCACCAGCGGGTAGCGCAGGGAGAAATCCTGTGCCAGACGGACCATGGCGTCGTAGACGGAGGCGTCGCCGTGGGGGTGGTAAGAGCCCAGCACCGCACCGACGGTATCCGCCGACTTGCGGTAGGGATGACTGGGGTCGTTGCCGCGTTCGTGCATGGTGTAGAGGATGCGGCGGTGGACGGGCTTCAGGCCGTCACGCACATCCGGCAGGGCGCGGGCCACGATGACCGACATGGAGTAATCCAGAAACGCCGTTTCGATCTCCTTCTTGACGTCCCGGATGATCATCTTGGTACCGCTGCCCGGTATCATCACATAATCTTCTTCCATTGTTTCCTCCAATTACACGTCGAGCTTTGCGTACTGGGCGTTGGTCTCGATAAAGCGGCGGCGGGGCTCCACCTGATCGCCCATCAGGATGGTGAACGCCTCATCGGCCTTCTCGGCATCCTCGATGGTGATGCGGACGATGACGCGGTTGTCCGGGTTCATGGTGGTCTCCCAGAGCTGCTCCGGGTTCATCTCACCAAGGCCCTTATAGCGGTTGATCTTCGCGCCGGGCATCTCCTGCGAGAGCAGGGCCATTTCGGCGTCGTTGTAGGCGTATTTGATGGTGCTGCCCTTCTGCACCTTGAACAGCGGGGGCTGTGCCACATAGACATGGCCCTGCTCGATGAGGGGGCGCATATAGCGGAAGAAGAAGGTGAGCATCAGGGTGCAGATGTGAGAGCCATCGACATCGGCATCGGCCATGATGAACACTTTGTCATACCGCAGCTTGGAAATATCGAACTCGTCGCCGATGCCGCAGCCCAGTGCCAGCACGACAGGCATCAGCTTGTCGTTGCCGTAGATACGGTCGGCACGGGCCTTTTCGACGTTGAGCATCTTGCCCCACAGGGGGAGGATGGCCTGAATGGCCGAGTCACGGCCCATCTTGGCCGAGCCGCCTGCAGAATCACCCTCGACGATGAAGATCTCGGTGCGGGTGGGGTCTTTTTCGCGGCAGTCCGCCAGCTTGCCGGGCATCCGGCTGGTCTCGAGGGCGCTCTTGCGGCGCACCAGCTCACGGGCCTTCTTGGCGGCAGCGCGGGCGCGGGCGGCCTGGGTGGCCTTCTCGAAGATGGCCTTGGCCACGCCGGGGTTCTCCTCGAAGAACTCCATCAGCTTGGAGTAGACCATGTTGGAGACGAGGGTGCGAATTTCCGTATTGCCCAGCTTTGCCTTGGTCTGGCCCTCGAACTCGGCCTCCTGCAGCTTGACGGAGATCACGCAGATGAGGCCCTCGCGGACGTCAGCGCCGGAAAGGTTCTCGTCCTTGTCCTTCAGCAGACCGTGGCTGCGGCCATAGTCATTGAAGACGCGGGTGAGGCTGCTGCGGAAGCCCTCTTCGTGGGTGCCGCCGTCGGGGGTGTTGACGTTGTTGGCGAAGCTCAGCAGCAGCTCATTGTAGCTGGAATTATACTGCAAGGCGATCTCAGCCATGCCCCGGTCGGTCTGACCCTTGAGATAGATGACGTTGGGGTGGAGCACCTCGAGGTCGCGCTTCTCGCCCAGATAGGTGACGAAGCTCTTGATGCCGCCCTCGTAGCACATGACCTCGGTGCGGTAGGTGGGCTCGCCCTCCTTGCCGTCCTCGAGTACGGGGGTGTAAAGCTCGCGCTCGTCGGTCAGGGTGATCTTGACACCAGCGTTCAGGAAACTCTCTTCCCGCAGGCGCTTTTCCAGCGTTTCGAAGTTGTAGACGGTGGTGTCCTTGAACATCTCCGGGTCGGGCTTGAAGGTGACGCGGGTGCCGGTGACACTGGGGTCCACGGTGCCGATGCACTTCAGCGGGCCGTCCGGGTCGCCGCGGCGGAAGGTCTGCTCGTACTCGCGGCCGTCGCGGCGGACGTTGACGGTCAGCCACTCCGAGCAGGCGTTGACGACGGACGCGCCGACGCCGTGCAGGCCGCCGGCCACCTTGTAGCCGGAGTTCTCGCCGCCGAACTTGCCGCCGGCGTGGAGGATGGTATAGACGACGGTGACGGCAGGCAGACCGGTATCAGACTGGATGTCCACGGGGATGCCGCGGCCATTGTCCGTGACCTGAATGATGTCGCCTTTCAGGATCTTGACCTCGATGTGGTCGCAGTAACCGGCCAGAGCCTCGTCGATGGCGTTGTCCACGATCTCGTACACCAGATGGTGCAGGCCTCGCTCGCCGGTGGAGCCGATATACATACCGGGGCGCTTGCGCACTGCCTCCAGGCCTTTCAGGACCTGGATCTCGCTGGCGTTGTATTCATGGTCCGTCGCAGTTTCTGCGTTGGTACTGGTAATGATTTCCTCTGCCATTTCCTTTCTCCCTTTTGTTTTGTTTCGTTTTTTCGTTACTATTTGTAAAAGCGATCAATCGCTGGTTGGCTTATTCCAGTTTCATCTCCGTGCGTCGTTTGAGCGCAGCCGGCGACAGCTCCGAGAGATAGATCGTATCCACCGGGGAATCTGCCAGCACATAGCTCTGGGGCAGCTCATCGGACAGGCTCACCACCGCCCCGTTTTTCTGGGCGTAGTTCAGAAACTCCCGCCCCCGGGGTGAGATGGTCGTCGTTTCCAGATTGAAGATGCCGATGATGTCCCGGTCGTTCAGGACATAATCGCGGCCAAGGTGTACATACATTGCATCACACTTTCGTCAGCACGCCGCCGTTCATCCGGTAGACCTCGCCGTCCGTTTTGAGGAAAGCGGTGTCGTCGCAGCTGGTCACGAAGGTCTGCTTTTCCCTCATCCGGGTGAGCAGATACTGCTTGCGGCCATCATCCAGCTCGCTGAGCACGTCGTCCAGCAGCATCACCGGGTGTTCGCCCGTGATGGAGGCAGCTGCGGCGGCTTCGGCCATTTTCAAGCTGAGCACGACGCTCCGCTGCTGTCCCTGACTCGCATACACTTTTGCAGGCTGACCATCCAGAAGAAGGTCCAGATCTTCCCGGTGAGGGCCGCAGAGGCTCTGCCCGGCCCGCAGCTCTTCGGGCATTTTCTGCCGCAGAAGCTGGGCCAGACCGCCTGGCTCAAACTGGGCCGCATACCGCAGGCTCAGTGTTTCCGCCCCGCGGGAAAGCTCCTCATAGTTGGCACAGGCCAGCGGGGAGAGGGCGGCGAGATAGGCTCTGCGCCGCTGCTGGATGGCCTCGCCCTGCTGGGCAAGCTCCACATTCAGCACCTCTAATAAGGCCCGCTTTTCGGCATAAGGCCGCTCAATGCCATTGGAAGAGCGTCGAAGCAGCGCGTTTTTCTGCTGCAAGGCCCGGACATAGCGGCGGTAGAGGGTCAGGTATCCGGGGTAGAGCTGGCAGAGGGCAGCGTCTAGAAATTTCCGCCGCCCTTCCGGCGCGCCTTTTACAAGGCTCAGGTGTCCGGGGTCGAAGACCACCGCCGGAAAGCTGCCCGCAAGGCTGGCCGCCCGCTTGACTGCGCCCCCGTTCACCGAGACTGTCCGGCCCGGGCGGGGAGAGTCCGGCGCGCCCACCGTCAGGCGGACGCGGTTCAGCTCTTCCTTTTCCTGCTCTTCCTGCTGTGCGCGGAGGGTGGACGCTTTGAGCACGGCGAAGGGTTCGCCCCGGCGCACCAGCTCTGCGTCCTTGCCGCCCCGGAAGCTCTTGCCGCCGGTAAGCAGCCAGATGGCTTCCAGGAGGTTCGTCTTGCCCTGGCCGTTGTTGCCGCAGATGACAGTCAGCTCCCGGCCCGGCGTCAGGCTGGCCGAGGCGATGTTCCGGTAATTTTCGACTTCGAGAGAGAGCAGCCGCATCAGCCGCCCATCCCGATCTCGATGGTCTGGCCGTCCAGCTCCACGGTGTCGCCCGGGCGGCACTTCTTGCCGCGCATGGTGCAGACTTCGCCGTTGACCTTCACGGCCCCGCCCTGAACGAGCTCCTTGGCTTCGCCGCCGGTCTCGCACAGGCCCGCATATTTCAGCAGGGCGTCCAGCTTGATGAATTCGGTATGGATGAGGATCTTTTGCATTTTATTACGCCTCTCAGTCGTTTTTGAAGCGGACGGGCAGGACCAGATACAGGAAGTCATTGCCCTCCACCGGCAGCACTTTCACCGGGCTCAGCGGGCCGCTGATCTCCATCCGCACTTTCTCGGTGCGGGCATTGCGCAGCGCGTCCAACAGGTAGCGGTTATTAAAACCGATCTCCACCTCGTCGCCCTCGCACTCGGCGTTGAACTCATCGACGACGCGGCCCAGATTGGTCTGGCAGCGGACGACGACTTTACCCTCTGTAAAAGTGATGCGGAGGGGATTTTTTAAACGCTCTGTAATAATCAGAGAAGCGCGCTCGATGGTCTCGATGAACTCCTTGGTGTCGATGGTCACCCGGGTGCGGCTGCCGGCGGGGATGACGTTGTGATAGTTGAGGAACTCGCCCTCAATGAGGCGGCTCATGATGGTGTAGCCAGCGGTCATGAACACGGCGTAGCGGCGGTTGGCACAGATGTGGACCGGCTCTTCGTCGTCGTTGGGCAGCAGATGAGACACTTCGGTCATGGTCTTGCTGGGGACGATGATGCGGATGTCCTTGACGGCAGTGACGGGCCGCTCCACGATGGCCAGACGGTAGCCGTCCAGGGCAACGATGGTCATTTTATCCGGCTCTATTTCAAAAAGTTCACCGGTATGCGCAGGTTTTTTCTCATCCTGGCTGACGGCGTAGAGGGTGCGGTCGATCATATCGCGGAGCACGCCGGTCTTGATGGTCAGGGTCTCCTCGGCGCCGGTGTTGGGCAGCTCAGGGAAATCGGTGGCCGACATGGACTGGATCTCGAACTGTGCCACCCCGCTCTGGATGGTGGTTTTGCCATTATCGGCAGACTGGATGGTGATCTGGCCTGCCGGCATCCGGCTGATCATGCTGCTGAGCAGCTTGGCGTTCAGCACGAGCTCACCGGGTTCTTTGACATTGGCTTCGATGGTGGTCACGATGCCCATTTCGAGGTCGTAGCCGGTGAGGGTCAGCTGGAAGCCTTCTGCCTTCAGTAAAATGCCCTCCAGTACCGGGATGGTAGAGCGCAGAGTGACTGCTTTGGATACGCCGTCAATGGCTGCACTCAGAAGAGTTTTGTCGCAGATGATGTTCAAATCTTCTTCTCTCCTTTTTTGCGTCAGTTTTGCTGTCGTTCCTCATGGGATCCGATGCAAAAACCTGTTTTCTTTATTGAACTTGTTGTAGTAATCGTAGTAGGGGGTGGGGAAGATGTGGAAAACTCTGCAAACCCTTGCCGGGATGCGGGGATTTGGTTTTCCACGGAGATGTTGAGGAACTGTGAATGGAATGTTGAATCGGGGAGTGCCGTGGTTCTTTCCACATCCGCTGTGAAAAACGGAAGTTGAATGTTGAAAACCATGTGGAAAGAGTGGAAAGTTTCGGCCTTTCACCACAATATCTAGGTCTATTTTCCCCTTTTTGTTCCTCTTTCTCCCCATATTTTGGGGTTTGACCCCTGAATGAGTATGACTTTTACACCGGCTCCGGTGCGTTAAGCCTTCACATTCTTGATGATGTCGCTCACCGTCTCCCGCAGGTGCTGGTCATTCTTCATGTCCCGCTCCATGGTCTTGAGGGAGTAGACGATGGTGGAATGGTCACGGCCCGAGAACTCCCGGCCGATCTCCTCCATGCTCATGCCGGTGACCTCGCGCAGGATGTAGATGGCCACACGGCGGGCGGAGGCCACATTGGCGTTCCGCTTGGTGCCGCGGATGTCGGCAGGGGAGACGTTGAAGGTGCGGGATACCTCGCCCACGATCTTCTCGATGGTGACAGGCACGGGCTGGGTCTCGTTGAGGATGTCCTTGATGGCATTCTGTGCCACGCTGATGACCGGCTGGATGCCCTCGAGCATATAGTAGGCATTGAGCTTTTTGACCGCGCCTTCCAGCTGGCGGATGTTATTTTTCAGATGGTTGGCGATGAACTCGGCCACATCCTCGGGCAGGTCGAGGTGAAGAAGCTCCGCCTTGCGTTTGACGATGGCCACGCGGGTCTCGAAATCCGGCGGCTGGACGTCGGCGGTCAGGCCCCACTCGAAGCGGGTGCGCAGACGCTCTTCCAGGCTCTTGATCTCCTTGGCCGGGCGGTCAGACGCGATGACGATCTGCTTGTGGGCATCGTGGAGGGAGTTGAAGGTGTGGAAGAATTCTTCCTGGGTGGACTCCTTGCCCGCGATGAACTGGATGTCGTCCACCAGCAGCAGGTCGGCCACGCGGTACTTCATCCGGAAGTCCTCGGTGCTGCCGGCGCGGATGGCCGCGATCAGCTCGTTGGTGAACTGCTCACAGGTGACATACATGATGACGAAGTCGGGGTGGGTGCGCTTGATCTCGGTCTGGATGGCCGTCAGCAGATGGGTCTTGCCGAGGCCCGAGCCGCCGTAGATGAACAGCGGGTTGTAGGCACCGGAGGGGTTGGCCGCAACAGCCTGCGCCGCAGCAAACGCAAACTGGTTGGACGGGCCTTTGATGAAGTTCTCGAAGGTGAATTCATAGTTGCCCTGCGGGGAGGCGGGGTTCGCCTCGTACTGCTGGGCCAGCACCACTTCGTGGGGCGGCGTGCTGGGGACGACGAGGGTGATGTCCACATCAAAGCCCAGCACTGTTTTGAAGGCCTCTTTGAGCAGGCCGAGATAACGGTCCGTCACGATCTTGCAGATGAAGTCGTTGCGCACCGAGAGGGTGATATGGCTGGAGTCCTCAAAGCTGATAGGCTCCAACCCGTCGATATAGAGATTATACGTCGGCTCCGCCATCTGCGCCTTGCAGTAGCTCTGGGCAGCCTCTAAAACGTCCTTGAAAGAATCCATAGTACATCCACTCCATTGAAGTTTTCAACAATGCTGCTGATACCAGGTTAGTATACCACAAAAATCCCCCTGCGTCTATATTATATAAGGTAATTTATAATACATAAAAAAGACATACCTGCGTCTGGGAAATGGCCTTGTGTCCAAGGCAGAGAAAAGCCACAAGATGTTGTGGATAAAAAGTTTTCCACGGGAAATGGGTGAAAAAGTTGAAAGTTTCTCCACAGAGGTTTTTCAAAAAAGTTTGAAGGAAAGCGAAAAAAATGCTTGACAGAAGGCCATAGTGTGCGATATACTGTTGAATTGCAAGCCTGTCCCCATTTTGGGACCAGAATAGACCCCATACCGGGGACGAGTTTTTACGGAGGAAATACACCATGAAGAGAACTTTTCAGCCCAAGAAGCGTCAGCGCAAGGAAGTTCATGGCTTCCTGACCCGCATGAGCACCAAGAACGGCCGCAAGGTCATCAACGCACGCCGTGCTAAGGGCCGCAAGAGCCTGACCGTCTGATCCTGAGCAGGATGCATCAGGTCCGGCGCAGAATGGAATATGCGCAAAAAGGCCGCTGATATTGGATTGGCGGTCTTATTTTTTTACCCGGCATTCGGGAAAAGGCCGGAAAGCTGCGGTGAATAGTCGCATTGCCTAAAAAAACTGTCAAAGATTTGGCAGAGAAAACGCCCGGATGAGCTTTTCATGTCGGCGTTTTTTTGCTATACTGAACACTGAGCATTGCTTTTTTCCGGGCGGTGCTCCCACACCACCTGAAGGGAGGCGCACAGGATGCGCTATCGTCCCATCCGCCGCAACGGCGAGTTTGGCCGTGTGTATGCCCGCGGCAAGTCCTATGTCAACCAGGCGCTGGTGCTCTACGTGCTCAAAACGCGGAGCAAGCGCACCCGGGTGGGCCTGACGGCCACCAAAAAGATCGGCCACGCCGTGCAGCGCAACCGCGCCCGCCGCGTCATGAAGGCCGCCATCGAC
>OGIU01001460.1_pt1 | contig 11217 bp, 9 predicted proteins | sample 1571791 | NCBI WGS metagenome assembly OGIU01 (sample SAMEA2582104, study PRJEB24529) | metagenome | biome: Human gut stool | place: China | collected 2011
ACCGCGTGACCGACGAGGAGATCGCCCGCATCGTGGCCCGCTGGACCGGCATCCCTGTGGAGAAGCTGGTGGAGGGCGAACGCGAGAAGCTGCTGCATCTGGATGACGTGCTGCACGAGAGAGTCATCGGCCAGGACGAGGCCGTGACCAAGGTCAGCGAAGCCATCCTGCGCAGCCGCGCCGGCATTGCCAACCCCAACCGCCCCATCGGCAGCTTCCTGTTCCTGGGCCCCACCGGTGTCGGCAAGACCGAACTGGCCAAGGCGCTGGCACAGGCTCTGTTTGACGATGAGCGCAACATGGTGCGCATCGACATGACCGAATATATGGAGAAGTTCAGCGTCAGCCGCCTCATCGGTGCGCCTCCGGGATATGTCGGTTATGAAGAGGGCGGCCAGCTGACCGAGGCTGTGCGCCGCAAGCCCTACAGCGTGGTGCTGTTCGATGAGGTGGAAAAGGCCCACCCCGACGTGTTCAACATCCTGCTGCAGGTGCTGGACGACGGCCGCATCACCGACAGCCAGGGCCGCACCGTGGACTTCAAGAACACGGTGATCATCCTGACTTCCAACCTGGGCAGTGACATCATCCTGAACGATCTGGAGCAGCGCCGCGCACAGGGCTCCAATGAGCTGAGCGACGAGGCCCGCAAGCAGATCGACCTGCTGCTGAAGAGCAAGTTCCGCCCCGAGTTCCTGAACCGTCTGGACGAGATCGTGTACTACAAGAGCCTGACCAAGGACGAGATGCGCAAGATCGTGGATCTGCAGCTGAACGACCTGCGCAAGCGCATGGACGAGGGCAAGCACCTCAAGCTGGAGGTCACCACCGCCGCCAAGGACTTCATCATCGACTCTGCCTACGACAGCGTCTACGGTGCACGTCCCATCAAGCGGTTCATCCAGAGCCGTGTGGAGACCCTCATCGCCAAGGCCATCATTCAGGGCAGCTATGCCGAGGGCAACACCCTGACCGTGGACTACGACGGCAGTGCACTGGTGCTCCGTTAAACACGGATGGTTCGGCGCGGCCTGAGAGGGTCGATCCGTTAAAATTTTACCTGTTTTGTACGCGCACAGCGGGCAGAATGCTTGCACCACCGTACAGAATATGGTATTATAACAAATAACATTGATGTGCTTTTCATCGCGGAACAGCCACGATGGAGAGCACATTTTTGTATCATTATTTTTGAAAGTTGAGTGTGATTTTCCTTTTTATGGACGATGGCAGTATGACGCTTATCATAGCGCTGGTATTCCTGGTGGCCTGTTCCGCCTTTTTTTCCGCATCTGAGACTGCGTTTTCTTCTCTGAACCAGATCCGGCTGAAGAGCCGCGCCGAGGACGGCGACGCTTCCGCCGCCCGGGTGCTGGCCATGGCGGAAAAGTACGATAAGCTGCTTTCCACCATTCTCATCGGCAACAACATCGTGAACATTGCAGCCGCTTCCATCGGCACTATCCTGTTCACACGGGCACTGGGTGCAGAGCGGGGCGCGACCGTTTCCACCATGGTGCTGACCGTGGTGGTGCTGATCTTCGGCGAGGTAACGCCCAAGAGCCTGGCCAAGGAGATGCCGGAGACCGTTGCCACGGCCGTGTCCCCGATGCTGAACCTGCTCATGGTACTGTTCACCCCCCTCACCTGGCTGTTCAGCCAGTGGAAACGCCTGCTGGGGCACTTTGTCCACAGTACGGAGGAGGACACTATCACCGAGGGTGAGCTGATGACCATGGTGAGTGAAGCCGAAAACGACGGTGAACTCACCGACCGGGAAAGCGAACTGATCCGCAGCGCCATCGAATTCGATGACGTGGAGGTGGAGGAGATCCTGACCCCCCGCGTGGACGTGGTGGCTGTGGAGGACAACACCTCGCTGGATGAGGTGGCACAGACCTTTGCCGAATCGGGCTATTCCCGCCTGCCGGTGTACCACGACACCATTGACAACATCATCGGTGTGGTGCACGAAAAGGACTTCTATCTGGCACGCCTGAAAAAGGAGACCTCGCTGGAAGAGCTGGTCAAGCCCACCCTGTACACCACCGGTTCCACCCAGATCTCCCAGCTGCTGCGCACCCTGCGGGAGCAGCACCATCATCTGGCCGTGGTGGTGGACGAGTACGGCGGTACCGAGGGCATCATCACGCTGGAGGATATTCTGGAAGAGCTGGTGGGCGAGATCTGGGACGAGCACGATGAGGCCACCGAGGACTTTCACAAGCAGTCTGACGGCAGCTGGATCGTGCTGGGCAGCGCCAGTGTGGATGACCTGTTCGAGATGCTGGGCCTGCCGGAGGACGAGGACATCGACTCCAACACGGTCAACGGCCTGGTGCAGGAAAAGACCTGCCACCTGCCCAAGGTGGGCGACCGCTTTACACTGGGCGGCTACGACGGCGTGGTCACCCGCACGGCCAAGCGCCGCGTGACCGAAGTGCGCCTGACCCCGGCCGAAAAACCGGAACCGGAAAAGGACGACGACGAAAAGGATAAGCCGCATTTCAGCCGTCTGGCTCAGAAATGACCCCCTGACACTACAAAAGGCCTGCTGTGCAAGAATGCACAGCAGGCCTTTTTGCTTCCTCTGTTACAGGAACCGGCAGAACCCAAGGCAGACGCCCATGCCGAAGAACAGCACCGCACGGCCCACCGCCGGGAGCCAGAAATGCTTGCTCCGGGCCAGGTCCCAGCGGGTGATGTTGCTTTTGGGGCAGATGCCCACGCAGGCCTCACAGCCGATGCACTCCCCGCTGCGCAGGCTCTGCGCGTCCAGCTTCAGGCTGACCGGGCAGTGCTTCTGACAGGCACTGCAGCCGGGAATGCACTGTTTCCCATCCCGGTGCAGCTGTGCTTGCGGCAGCACCGGCAGCAGGGCGAACACCGCGCCCATCGGGCACAAAAACTGGCAGAAGAACCGGGGATGCAGCGCCATGCCCAGCAGGATGAGCACGAACAGCACGATGCCCACCCCGAAGCCTTCCGGCGGCAGGCGCAGGGCGGTCAGCCGGGAGAACACCTCCCACGGACTGGTGCCGTTCAGCTTGCCGTACCAGCCTGCTGCACACAGCAGCACAATGGCGGCCAGGACCAAATATTTGAGCTTCTGCCCGGCCCGCACCAGTTTTTCCGGCAGGCGGAACACCTGTTTGCGGTGCAGCAGCTTTTTCTGCGCAAGGCCCGACAGCCAGTAGACAAAATCGCCCAGGCTGCCAAAGGCGCATACATAGCCGCAGAAAAAACGGCCGAACAGGATCGTGAACCCGCACAGGCCCAGCAGCGACAGCGTGAAGCTGTCCAGCTGCAGCACGCTGCCGGTCCCGATGCGCAGGAACAGCTGCCGCACCCCGGCAAACCCGGCCACGAACGCGCCCGGCATCGCGGCAAAGAACAGCGCCTGGATTCCGGCCCGCAGCCATGCCCGCTGGTTCAGGGCACGCTGCCGCTTTTGTGCCGCGGTCAGCGGCTTCTTTTCGGTCGTTTCCATCATGCCGCCGCCTTTCCCAGTGCGTCTGCCACTGCTTCGATGAGGCCCTCAGCGGTCAGGGTGGCACCTGCCACGGCGTCCACCTCGGTGGACTGCGTGGTCAGCATCTCATCCAGCACCGCAATGGCCTGCCTGTAATAGGGCTTGTCCTCGCCGTCGGCGCTGACCACTGTGATGTCCGTCATTTGGCCGTCCTGAATGGTCACCGACACCGTGATGTCATCGCCAAAGCCAAGGCCGGTGCCCTCGTACACACCGTCCTTATAGCCTTCCTCTTCGGCCTGCTGTTCTTCTTCCGCTTTTTCCGCCTGCAGCACCGAGGCGTTCCAGCTCTCTACCTCCGCGATCTGCTGTTCCCGCTGGGCCACCGTGGCAGCCCGCGCCACCGCGATGTGCTGGTACTGCACTAGCAGCACCGCAACGAGCAGCAGGTTCACGGCACGCAGGATAAAGTTCCTGTATCGTTTCATGCGTCTGCTCCCTCCTGTTCCTCCGTAGTGCTCTCCGGCAGGTCGGCAGGTCCTTCCGGCTCTGCCGCCGAGGACGCCGGTTCCTCTGCAGCTTCCCTGCTTGCGGGGACTTCTTCCGACGATGCAGGCTGTTCCTCCTGCGCAAAAATGCTCTGCCACAGCTCCGTGACCCATTCGCGCGCGGTGGGCTGCTTTTCCTCAGGCTGCACCACCTCGACCACAGGCTCCATGACCTGCGGCTCCGAGGCGGCGGCTTCCTCGCCGTCCGCCGGGGTCTCTGTTTCTTCCGGCTGGGATGCGGTGCCCTCCGGGTTTGCCGCTTTGGCAAGGGCCTGCTTGACTGCATTCAGGATGCCGGTGGAGGAATAGGTCGCCCCGGACACAGCATCCACCCCTGCGGGGGTGCCGCTTTCCAGAATGGCCGACACCACACTGCGCGCCTTTGCAAAGTAGGAGGTCGTCTCGCCGTCATGGCTGACGATGGTGATATCCGTGATATTGTCGCCCGCGATGGTCACCTGTACGGTGATGGGGCCGCCAAAGCCCTCTGCGGTGGCGGTATACACGCCGTCCAGATAGGCCGAGGGTTCCTCGAACACCTCTTCTACCAGCGGCTCCGCAGGTTTGGGCTGGGGCGGCAGCGGGTTGTTGACCACTTCCCCGGTCAACGCATTCCGGATGGCCCCCAGGATGCCGCGGGAGGTATACGTTGCCTCCGACACTGCGTCCACCTCCCAGGTCTGCTCCTGCAGCACGGTTTTCAGCAGACGCTTTGCCCGGCGCAGGAAGGACGACGTCTCCTGCTTTGCCCGCAGGATCTGCACATCCGTGATGTGGCCGCCTTCCATCGTCACCTGCACCTGCACCGTGCCGCCGTACCCGCGGGAAGAACCGGTGTATACGCCATCGGCGTAGGGCAGCAGCGGTTCTTCCTCCTCGGCGATCTCTTCCACCGGGGCCGGTGTTTCCTCCACGGCGGCCATTTCCAGCCGCTGGGGCACCTCGGCCAGTACCGGCACTGTGCCCGGCAGGGTGACCAGCAGCACAGCGGCCAGCACCGCAGCGGGCAGCAGCTGCACCAGCGGGTGCAGTGCTGTTCCAATCTTCTTTCCCGACATAAAACTCCCTCTGACACGGAAAACAAGGTCACCCTGTTTTTCAGGGCGACCTCGTTTTTATGGTTGATCTGCGTGAATGGCTCAGGCCTTCTTCAGACTGTCGATGGCCTGGCTCAGGTGGGTCACCTGCTCCAGAGCAGATGCCTTATACAGGGTGCTCTTGGCCAGCAGTTCCACGCTCTCGTCCATCTCAGTCTGCAGGTCTGCATAGCTGGCGGCAGTGTACTTTGCCTTGTTCACGGCCTTAGCCTGATCCACCACAGCCTGCAGGGCTGCGCGGTCGGCTGCATCGGCCAGCTCATGCTTTGCCAGATTGTCGCCGGTGACCTGGACCTTGACGACGGTATCGGCGTAGCCCAGTGCGCGGATGGTGATGGCCCAGTAGCCGGTGCCGTCGGTGCCCTCCGGCAGCTGGAAGCGTGCAGAATCGGTCAGGCCCAGCTGGATGCCCATGACCTTGTGCATCCAGTTGTCCGCTGCGAACTTGGTGCCATAGGCAGCCTTAGCATCGGTGTAGGTGCTGTCATTGCCGTAGTAGGTCCACTCCACAGCCTGCATCCGGGAACCCAGCTCGCCGTAGTTGCCGGTCAGGTCCACACGGATGGTCTCGCCGTAGTTGCCCACGTCGCTGCCGCTGCGCAGGTTCACGGTCAGGCCCTCAGCAGCCTTCTGTGCCTCACCTGCCACACCGGAGCCAGAGCCGTTGTGTGCCTCGGAGAAGGTGTAGCCGTCGCCGCTCTTGGCGGCGTACTTCAGGCCGTTGGTCTGGGCATTGACCTCAGCGGTCAGAGTGTAGGAGACCAGCTTGTTCTCGCTGTAGCCGCCCACCAGCTGCTCGCCGTTCTTCACGACGGCGTACTTGGAGCAGAAGTCCGCCAGATCAGAGTTTGCCACACGCACCGGCACATACTTGGTGCCGCTGATCTCGTAGTGATCCATCTTCACGGCAGAGCCGTCGGGCTTTGTGACGGTGCCGCGGTTCCAGCCGTAGGCGGTGCCATCGGCCAGATAGAAGGTCTTGCCGTCATCCGACCAGTGGGAGACGGTGTAGCTGCTGCCGTCCACGGCGTAGATGGTAGCCACCTGCTGGAAGCTGCCGCGGTGCAGGCCGTGGTTTGCGGTCGCGCGGGACACAGCGTCAAAGGCGCCCTTGTCGTACTCATCGTGGCTGTCCAGCTGGTCCGAGGAAGCCGTGCTGCCCGCAGCAAACACGTTCTCGTTGGCCCAGTATTCATCCCAGTCCAGCGCTGCATACAGGTAGGTGTAGCGGCTGCTGTTCACCTTGTCCAGCACCTGCTGGAAGAAACCGTTCTCTTCCTCCACGGTGGGTGCTGCTGCCAGTGCAGCCGGTGCCATCATGCTCAGTGCCATTGCCGCAGACAGCACCAGCGATGCGATCTTTTTCAGTTTCATGATAAAACTCCTTTCCGGTTTTCAGCCGATCCCGTTTGTTTGTATAGACTAACTTCCATCGTAAAAGAAAATCGGCTGTATTAGAAGTCACTAACCGACAGGCATATTATAGAAAATCCCGGCAAGCTTGTCAAGGGCTTTCCATCATTCCCTGCAAGATGTAAAAAAGGAGCCGCTGTACCGTACCGGGTGCAGCAGCTCCTTGGGTTTGATCTCGTTTCCGCTTACAGCAGGGGGATACCGGCCTTGGCACAGGTTTCGCGGGTGGCTTCATCCCACACGCTGGCCTGCACTTCACCGATGTGCACACTGCCCAGCAGCAGCATGCACAGGCGGCTCTGGCCGATGCCGCCGCCGATGGAGTAGGGCAGCTCGCCGTTCAGCACGGCCTTGTGGAAGGGCAGGGCGCGGCGGTCGTCACAGCCGGCCATGGTCAGCTGTTTGTCCATGCTTTCCGGGCTCACGCGGATGCCCATGCTGCTCAGCTCATAGCTGCACTGCAGCGGGTCGTTCCAGAACAGCAGGTCGCCGTTCAGATCCCAGTCGTCGTAGTCCGGAGCGCGGCCGTCGTGGGGCTTGCCGCTCTTCAGCGGGGCACCGATCTTCATCAGGAAGGTGGTGCCGTTCTCCTTCACGAAGGCATTCTCGCGCTCCTTCGGGGTCAGGTCCGGGTACTTGTCCTCCAGCTCCTGGGTGGTGATGAAGATCACGTTGGGGGTGTGCAGGGGCAGGTCCTGCAGCTGCGGGAACATGGCGTGCAGGTTCATCTCAGTGGCGCAGACGGCCGACACGATGGAGCGCACCACGCTCTTCAGGTATGCCTCATTGCGGTCCTCCTCCCGGATGACCTTTTCCCAGTCCCACTGGTCCACATACACGGAGTGGAGGTTGTCCAGTTCCTCATCACGGCGGATGGCGTTCATATCGCAGTACAGACCCTTGCCCACACGGAAGCCGTAGTCCTTCAGGGCCTTGCGCTTCCACTTGGCCAGCGACTGCACCACCTGTGCTTCGGTGCCGCTGTCCTTGATGTCAAAGGTGACCTTGCGCTCCACGCCGTTCAGGTCGTCGTTCAGGCCGGTGGAGGCCTCCAGGAACAGCGGCGCAGACACACGGTACAGGTTCAGCGTGGCACACAGGGTGTCGGCAAACAGCCGCTTCACCGTGCCGATGGCGCGCTGGGTGTCGTACAGGTTCAGCGCGGGCGTGTAGTTTTCCGGGATGATGATCTTGCTCATAGATAGTACCCCTCTTTGTGTTGTCAGCTCACCTGCTTTCCCAACAGGCGGCGGTTCCAGAAACCAAAAAACACTGGTTAAATTATCGCACATTCTTTTACGAAAGTAAAGTGCATGCCCGAAAAAACAGGAGCCGCTGCACCTTGTTTTGTGCAGCGGCTCCCGCATCGCGTCGTGTCTTGAAAAAGGCTCAGCCGCCCAGGTACGCGCTGCGCACCCGCTCGTTGGTCAGCAGCTCGGCACCGGTGCCCTCCATGACCACGCGGCCGGTCTCCAGAACATAGGCGCGGTCGGCCACGGAAAGGGCCATCTGTGCGTTCTGCTCCACCAGCAGGATGGTCATGCCCTCCTTGTGGATGTTGCGGATGATGTCAAAGATCTCCTGCACCAGCAGGGGCGACAGGCCCATGGAGGGCTCGTCCAGCATCAGCATGGAAGCGTTGCTCATGAGGGCACGGCCCATGGCCAGCATCTGCTGTTCGCCGCCGGACATGGTGCCGGCCAGCTGCTTGCGGCGCTCCTTCAGGCGGGGGAACAGATCAAAGACCTTCTCCTTGTTGGGAGCGATGGTGGAAGCAGGCTGGGTATAAGCGCCCATGTCCAGATTCTCTTCCACGGTCATGTGCAGGAAGACATGACGGCCTTCCGGCACCTGTGCCAGACCGGCCTCGACGATTTTATGAGCGCGGACGCCCTTGATGCTCTTGCCCTTGTAGAGGACGTCGCCGGTCTTCGGGTGGAGCAGGCCGGAGATGGTCTTCAGGGTGGTGGATTTACCGGCACCGTTGGCACCGATGAGGGTGACGATCTCGCCCTCGTTCACCTCGAAGGAGACATCCTTGACTGCGTGGATGTTGCCATAAAAGACGTTGATATTATCAACTTTCAGCAAAGTCTGTGCCATCGTTCAGCCCTCCTTCTTGCCCAGGTAGGCTTCGATGACCTGGGGATTGTTGCGGATCTCGTCCGGCGTACCCTTGGCGATGATGCGGCCAAAGTTCAGCACGGCGATGCCCTCGCAGATGCCCATGACAAGGCTCATATCGTGCTCGATGAGGAGGACAGCAATGTTGAACTCGTCGCGGATGCGGCGGATGGTCTCCGTCAGCTCTGCGGTCTCGGAGGGGTTCATGCCGGCGGCCGGCTCGTCCAGAAGCAGCAGCTTCGGGCTGGTAGCCAGCGCGCGCATGATCTCCAGACGGCGCTGTGCGCCGTAGGGCAGGCTGCCGGCCTGTGCATCGGCGAGGTCGGCCATGTGGAAGATGTCCAGCAGCTCGAAAGCACGTTCGGTGCAGCGCTTCTCTTCCTTCCAGTAGTTGGGCAGGCGGATGAGAGAGGAGCCCAGATCGTACTTCATGGACTCGTGGAGACCCACCTTGATGTTGTCGATGACGGACAGGTCCTTGAACAGGCGGATATTCTGGAACGTACGGGCCACGCCCATCCGGTTGACCTGATAGGTCTTTTTACCGGCGGTGGGCATCCCATCGATGAGGATGGAGCCGCGGGTGGGCTGGTAGACGTTGGTCAGCAGGTTGAAGACGGTGGTCTTACCGGCGCCGTTGGGGCCGATGAGGCCGGTGATCTCGTTGCGGCCGATCATCAGGTTGAAGCTGTCCACGGCGGTCAGGCCGCCGAAGTCGATGCCCAGTTCACGGACGTCGAGGATGGGCTTTTTATCCTTGTCGCGGTCGGTCAGGAAGCCGCCGGAAGGGACGCTGTGTAACTTCGTCTGGAACTCACTCATGGTCTGCGCCCTCCTTGTCAGCATTCTTCTTGTGGAACAGCTCGCCGTTCATGACCTTTTCCACGATGCGGCTCATGGAGAAATCGTAGCTGCCCAGCAGTCCGCCCGGACGGAAGATCATCATCAGGATGAGCACCAGCGAGTAGATGACCATGCGGTAGCTGTCGAAGCTGCGGGTAGCCTCGGGCAGAATGGTCAGGACGGTAGCGGAGAGGATGGAGCCCAGCATGGAGCCCATGCCGCCCAGAACCACCATGACCAGGATCTCGATGGACTTCATGAAGCCGAAGGTGGAGGGGTTCAGAACGCCGATGTAGCAGGCGTACAGACCACCGGCCAGACCGGCAAAGGCAGCGGAGAAAGCGAAGGCCATGACCTTATAATACGTAGTCTGGATGCCGCAGCTCTCGGCAGCGATCTCGTTGTCACGGATGGCAAGGACGGCGCGGCCATGGCGGCTCTTCATCATGGCATGGATGAGGAAGCAGGTGATGACCACACAGAGGAAGACATTGGCGAAGTTGGAGTACTTGGGGATGTTCTTGAGGCCCTTGGAGCCGTAGAACAGGCTGTAGCCCAGCACATCGTCGATGTTGTTCAGGGTGATGCGGATGATCTCGCCGAAGCCCAGGGTCAGGATGGCCAGATAGTCACCGGTCAGACGGAGGGCCGGGACGCCGATGAGGACGCCAAACAGGCCGGCCATCACAGCGCCCAGTGCAAGGCCGATGGCAAAGGAAACGCCATCGGGCAGAGGGCTGTACTTGGTGAAGAGGGCGCAGGTGTAAGCACCCACGGCCATGAAACCGGCGTGGCCCAGCGGCAGCTGGCCCAGATAGCCGGTGGCCACGTTCAGGGACACGGCCAGGATGATGTTGATGCCCACGGTCATGAGCACCTTGTTCTGGTAAGTGGAGAGCATGTTGCCGGTCATGTAGGAAAGGGCCAGGAACAGCAGCACCACCAGCACGGCGTTCATGAGGTAGCGCACGGGCATTTTGAGCGTTTTGCGATTTTTGTTCATCTTCATGCCCTCCTTACACCTTTTCCTGCACCTTGCGGCCAAGGAAGCCCGTGGGCTTGAACAGCAGCACGATGATGAGGATGGCGAACGTGACAGCGTCCTTCCAGGCAGACAGGCCGATGGCGGAAACGAAGCACTCGCACAGGCCGATGACGATGCCGCCGACCATTGCGCCCGGGATGGAGCCGATGCCGCCCAGAACGGCGGCGACGAAGGCTTTCAGGCCCAGCATGGAGCCCATGGTGGGGGTGGCCTGCGGGTAGGAGCAGCAGTACAGCACCGAGCCGATGCCGGCCAGTGCAGAGCCGACCGCGAAGGTAAAGGAGATGGTGCTGTTGACGTTGATGCCCATCAGGCGGGCAGCGTCCATATCCTCAGAGACGGCGCGCATGGCCTTGCCAAGCTTGGTCTTCTGGACGAGGAAGGTCAGCACCAGCATGGACAGCACGGTGACCACCAGCGTGATGATGGAGGTCAGGCCCAGAGGCACCTTGCCCAGATAGAAGGTCTTGTTGTCGTAGTAAGACGGGATGACTTTTGCGCCCGAGCCCATGACCAGCTCAGCCGTGTACTCGAGGAAAAACGACACGCCGATAGCCGTGATGAGCAGAGAGATACGGGGTGCGCTGCGCAGCGGGGTGTAGGCGATCTTTTCGATCACCACGCCCAGCAGCGTGCAGGTGATGATGGTGGCGCACACAGCAGTGACCGGGCCAA
>OGIU01001461.1_pt1 | contig 11204 bp, 15 predicted proteins | sample 1571791 | NCBI WGS metagenome assembly OGIU01 (sample SAMEA2582104, study PRJEB24529) | metagenome | biome: Human gut stool | place: China | collected 2011
GATTCAATGCGCCCGGTTTTGATGAAGCGACCGTTTACCATAGTGAAGCCATAAGACAAAGCAACTGAACGGGCTTGCAATTCAGTATCGACCGAATTTAAAACGCCAATCCAAAAATGATAAAAGCTTGCATCTTGTTCGGTCTTGATTTGGGATGTTGAAAAGATAATTGACCCCGCCGTTCCGACACGTTGACATTTTGCATATATGTAATATGCTTGTGAATCTTCGCCAAGGGTTGTTTCGCCATCAGCCAAGACCCAAGAACGAGCCGAATCTGCATTGATGGTGTAATGTGTCAGAACACCACCTTGCACGTCAATAAGGTTCTTATTTCCGTTCAAATTTGGTTGAAAGATTGTATTCGTCAACCCAAATTGCATGGACTTTGCACCAACTGACAATGCAAGCGTATCAATTGAATTTGGCTTGATTTTGTCGGTGTAATAATCACCATCAGGGTCAAACACCATATTCAGAACTTCACGCGATGAACGCCAATTTGCACGGGCGCGCGCCGGGTTTTTAAGGTTGTTCATCTGAACAATCTTGTCAATATCCACAAGTTCGGAAATTACACGGTTAGTGATGTTGGTTGAAACCGTGTCGGAAATGGTCAATGAATAATCGTATTCATCAAGCAAATTGCGGGTCAATGATTGAACCCGAACCGACTTGTCCACGTCAATATCGGTGTCTTTCACGGGTATGTAGTCGCCCGGCTGAAAGATGTTCACCGTTGAACCATTGCCAACCATCTTTTCCAAGAAAGACTTGGTGATACTCAAACCATATTGCACCTTTGGTTGACTGTTTTGGTCATAGTAGGTGTTACCCTCATTGGCAAGTTCAGATTCCGCGGCTTGCTCGTATGTATCAGGTAATGCAACATCAATCAACTTGTATTCATCGCCCGCGGCAAACTGAAATGCTATTGAACTATCAGACGGGAACACATTGCCCCGGTCGTCTGTCTGCTTTACCAAGGTGAATGTATGCGTTGCGTGGTCGTATGCGTGAACCTCGAATTCATAACCCGCAAGATTCCCGGTATTGAAATGCACTTTGGCATTCGTTCCGTCAATCAAATATTTGGTTGTCACCCCATCAGCTTCAAGAGTATTCAAATCAAACATCTTGGTATCAACGAATTTCAAAACTGAATCCGAAAAAACGCCGGTTACTGAACCATTGAATGTTGGCTTTATATCATCAAAGAATTTCTTGCCCTCAATAATGCCATATTTTGCCACGGCATCCGCTTTTTCAATGTATGATTGTGCCTTGGTCTTACCGGGCAAACAAAGTCTTTGTGCGCGATATTTCGATGTTATATTGTCGCTTGAACCTTGCACCTTTAACCTTGTCACAATGCTTGATGAAGAAACGTTTTGACGGTCAAGTGAGTAAAGCCCTTTACCCCTGCCAAACTGAAACGTGTATGGGAATATTTGCCCAACCTTTTTGAAATTTACCGTGTTAATACCCGCATTTTGCGCAATCTCAAATTCAATATTGAAGTTACTTTCTGAACACAAATTTTGCAGTACCGACAAACAATTGTCTGTTTCGCTGAATGTCAACGTTATTGTCTTGGTGTCGGGGCATGTACCCAATACCCATTTGCCCGGAAATACACGGTTTGCATTGGTAATCAATACCGTTGCGAACCGGCGCAAATCGCCCGTCAAACTATCGGCTTGCACATCTTGCAATTCATTGGTGGTTGTGTCAATGGTCAAATCATAGGTTGCGCACAATAAATCATATTGCACACCCTCAAATTGTATGTCATAAGAGAATTCACGCATTCCCGTTTTCTTAACCTTTGGCAATTGGTTTAATTTATACACGCGCCCAAAGACGGTGATTTTGTCGCCAATGCCATACGTTTGCGGAAAAGGTGATTCAACGTTCACATCCACCACATCATCGCCAAGCAAAGCCATTGTTTGCTTGGCGGATTTGATTTGTGTTGCCGTCCGCTTGCTTGCCATTGGATATGTTGACAAGTTCGGTTTGGTGATTATAATTTGTTCCATAAAATATTTAAGTCGTTTAAAGAATTTAATTGTTTTCTTTGACCTTGAAATTCTTTCATTTTTTTATATAGCAGCATGAATCTATTTTTGTTATTTTCCTGCCTTGCATTTCTCAACATAATGTTCTGACTTGGAAATTCATATTCAAGTTTTGTATACATTTGTTGATATGAAAGTTTCATTTGTTCCAACCATAATTCTATATTGTTAGATGAATAATATTCCGATGCTTTAATGCTTATTTTTATCATTTCAGCAATGTGTTTATAGTCGAATAAAGGTGTTGCTTTAGCAAACATTAAAAAATCATCTATTCTAAATGTATTTATGATATTTGCCTTGCTAAATGCTATTTCATTAAGTGATTTAGATTCTATGATATTGCTTTTATCGATTTCCAACAATACAACTCTGATATTATCAGTATTTGTACAACAAGAAATCAAGATGCGAAAGAACCAATCGAAACCATTTGCAAATAAGCCGATAGACATCCCATAAATTCCGTTACCGTTGTCCTCAAAAACACTTTTGGCGGTAAAGTCCCATTTGCTGATATAAAACATTTCATAGGGGTTTACATTGGAAATACGAATGGCATATTCCTTATTTAATGGTGAAACATTGAATTGCTCTTTTGAAAACTGCATATTAAATAATTAAAGAATTGAAGTAACTCATGTTTGAAGCATAAAACTTGCCTTGTAGTGTCGCCATTTTTTCCGGTATCGGTGTAACCCCACAACGAACCAAATCCAATCTGTCAGCATCAAAACAAACATCAATTGTTGGGTCGCCGGTACATAATGTTGTTGTATGAAGTTCACATGCCGTTTTAAGTTGCTCAAATTCTTGTCGTGTTAGTTCTTTTAATAAAGAACCACGCAAACTTTCAACTAACTTTGCCGCTCGGTTTCCATGCTCAATGTCCGAATGGTTGCTTTCTCTACAAGCATCATGGAAATAGGCGAATAGCTTTACAACAAAAGGATTCACACCCGAATGTGCTAATATTTGCCCGTTTCTCTCAACTCTTTGCCAATGTGGCATCCCGTGCAATTCGCCAAGCTTCCAATCTTTGGAAACTAAAGCAATAACTTTGTCCATTTCCACTTTATAGAAAGTGGTTGGTTTCTGTTTAAAAAGTGCTTTAATGTTCATTTTTCAATGTTTTTTGAATGTAATTATGTTGTTTTTCTGACTTGCTATTTACAACATGTAGATAATCAGATGTTTACACCAAAAGGTTCAAATCCTATTGCGACAATAACCCGGTGTCGTTTTATGATTTGACCTTTTTAATGGACTCTAAAAACTCAATTATATTTTCCACTTCATCATATCCGATTGAATCGGTCGTAATAGTCCCGTCTTTTGCTTCAATAGAAATATTTACCTGCTGACTATCGTTTTTAATATTGGCATTGCTGATAAGAATCACTTTACCCGAATTTGTCTTTATTTTAAATACTTTAGCTTTCATATTTTTGAAATTTTGATGTGAATATTTTTTTACTTACTTAATATCTTTTGAAGATTGGCAATCTCGGTTTCCAATTCATCATCGGACAACTGTTTGAATAAGTCCTTGCCATCATTGCCGGTTACTTCCTTGGTCTGCCTGTTTTTCCACGTTTCAGGCTCTCGGCTTGTCAAGGTTAATATAATTGCCGCTGTATCCGGGGCAATGTGCTTCTTTGTAGTTACTTGTTGTTTGATTTGTGGCTTTGGTCGCCCTTGTTCGTCCTTTTCGCCGCTTGGAACGGTGACAACCTTGGTTTCTTCAATGGTGTACCCCTGAATCGTTTTCAATAAGCTTTTCTTGGCTTCACAAACAAGTAACTCCCGCAATTCTTCCCGTGCATCTGTAACCGCTTGGGCAAATTCCGGGTTGTCATTCTGCCAATTGTAGAATGTGGATTTTGAAATATGTGCCATGTTGCATATCTCGACAACGGTGTATGTATCGGACTTTATCAGCCCCAAGATGCGTTCGGCAATTTTCTTTGTATATTTCTTCATATTTCCCATTTTAGCGTTTTTTGTCCAATTCGTCCAATTACTTGGCACAAGACCAATACTTGCATTGTGTTGGGTTTATCATTAAAAAGTTGATAGGCACGTTCTTACGATGCACATCACCAACAATTCTTTCATTAATGGATGGTGAAACTACCACCACACGCCCATCTAATCTTTCACCCGTTTGTATTGCTTTCATTGCAACAAATGATTCCAAACAAGCGGAAAACGGCAAACCATCGTTTGCAACTTCACACATTAAGTATGTTTTGACACCATCGGTGTGCATTATGGTAAGGTTTAAAACCGTTCTTTCTTGGTTATTCAATGCCATTGGCTTTTCGGTTACGGATGAAATTTCATCCCAACCGCATTGTTTGGCAATACCCATTATGTTTTCTTTTACCCACGCTGTGAATTGTTCCGGCGTGCCTGAAAATTCTTTTAGTCCCATATGTCATTTACGTTTTTAGTTGTCGATTTCTTTTTTGCCGGAAAGTCCTTATTCCGTTTCTCCCAAGTCACCACGGCGGCGTGCCAATCTTTCATTTTGTTTTTGCCCACAAACCAATTTTTTGAAGTATAAAAGGCAACGAATGATTCGGCATCTACTGAATAGCCTTTTTCAGAAATATAAGATTGTACTTCATCAATAGAGGGGGGCGTAAACCGCTTGGCGGTTTCAGCTTTATCTCTATTATTGTCATTATTTACATTCTTTTCTTTCTTATCATTCTTGTTTCGGTCTGTCTGTGGTTCGTCTGTGGTCTGTCTGCGGCTCGTTTGTGGTTCTGTCTGTGGCTCTGTATTTTGGTAATCATCATAATTACATATTGATATTAAGGTGATTACGTTGTTTTTCTGTGGTTCTATTTGGTTGTCATTTTCAAGGTCTTTCAAAAACCTTTCAACTTTTCCACGTGACCACTGCCAACGACTTGCCAATGTCCGGGAACTTGTCCCAACTTGACCACGACCGACCACCACTTTGTTGCCCCTTACATAGAAAAAGCCCTCTTTGTGATTGGCAAGCAACAACAAATCAATCCACGCTTGCATTCGCGTGAAAGGCTCGGACAAATACAATGGGTTGTCCATTATCTTTCTATGTAATTTTATCCAACCGTCCATTATCTATTTGGTGACATTTCGCCATGATTTAGGGTGTAAAACGACCGTCCTTGCTTATCACAAAGATTATTGGCTGCTTGTGGTACTGTGACCCAAGCGTTATGACTTACTTTTTTTGCTTGATTTTCATTCATAGCAACAATTATTTTTTGGTTTATAATTCAAAAAACACATTGTTGCGAAACTTGGAGTTGCGCCGATGGTGTTGCGTGTCCGCCGGCGGTTGCTACGAATGAATTATTGAGCAATCCAATATTGCTTGACCCTTTTGCGCTTGCTTACTTGAATCCATTCATCTTTTATGGCGATACCATACTTATTGCGTAGTATGCTTATGTATTTGCCAAGACAAACGGTGTGGTTGGAGAATACCGCATCAAGCGTTGTTAATACTCGACCCATTGCAAGGTAATCGTAAATACATTGAATGTCCGACCCGGATTGTGTGCCGGGTAATGCTTCCGATGCTGAAAGCCGAACGGGTTTGTTGTTACTTTGTTCCATACGAATTGATTTTTGAAAATTAAAAACGTGATTTCTTTTTTGAAAGTCCGGCAAGAACTTCTTCCGATTTGAAAATAAGAGTTCGCCCGCGTTGAATGCATGGGAATACGCGTTCATTTTTGAACTTTTGGGCGGTTGTCATTGAAACCCCCAAAAAGTTTGCTAATCCCATAATCCCATAAATTAAGGTTGATTGGGCAACCCCTACTTCTTTCACATCACTTGGAACTCTTTTGTCTAATGCCGTACTTACAGCATCGGCAACAATTGCCGCAAGTTCTTCTTTTGTTGTAACTACTAATTCCATATTATTTATTTGTTGATTTCAATACTGCAAAATTGGTTATAAAAGTTGTGATAACAGAAGTTTTATAACCACAGTTATGCTTTAGTTATTCACATTTTACATACACATTTACAGATTGTTACATACATTTTTTGAATCAAATAGTTGTTATATTGAATATACTTTTCAATGTGCAAATCACAAATCAACTTTTTGAATCTGTGTGATTATGGCACAAAAAAAATAGCCCAACACTTGGATTTTTTAATTTCCATGTGTTGGACTATCAAAAGAATGTCGTTTTTCCTTTTATTGCTTGAAATATGCCAATGCAAGCCGATTGTTCATTTCTTTGAATTCGGGGCAAAATTCGTTTAAAGATTCGTATTGATTCAATGCGTGGATTACGCTTGTAAAGTGTCTCTTTACCAATTTGGCAATAGTTGTTTTATTAATGTCCAAATAGGCATGGCAATAATAACAAAACAATATACGCGGATAATATCTTTCACGCTCACGCCCTTGGGTTATAATTGAATCAAAGTTGCAGCCTGTAAACTCGTGTATCAAAGAACGCAATTTGTTAGTTTTTTCAAAAGCATTATGTATTGGCGACTTCTTATCATAAATAATGGCTTTACCCATTTTTTCCATAATATCCCGTTCAGAAATGGAATGTGCCGAATTAAGCCACCCATGAAGCAAATAAATAGCATCGCAAGAAAGAATCAGGTCAAACCAATCTTTTGCATCTTCGTTTTCAAGTTTTCCGGCAAACCCTAATTCATACGAATTGAACACTTCATAATTGGGATTTTCTTTTAGCCGTTGTTCAGCTTCAAAAAACATTTGTGCGGTTCTGACTGATGAACCACCGGCATTGCCTGAAATGTATATTCTTTTTTTTACCATAGCTATTTCAAATATAATGAACCGTCTATTATAGAACCGATAAGTTCCATTTGTGAAATCTCAATTCCTTTCATCAACTCGGGGACACCCGGATAAACAGTAACAAGAACTTTTTTTTCTTTTTTGCAGCGTTCTAAAATCGCTTTTACCTTGTCACCATCAAACCCAACCGCCATTGGCAACAATGCAATGATACTTTCATATTCCTTGCTTGCTTTCATATACTCTTATTTAAAGGAAGTCCATTTGTGATTGTCTGCATAAATTGGACTTTCATGGTGTCGGGCAATTTGCCCACATATTCCAACGCTTTCAAGGTGTCGCCACGGCGTTGGAATAAGAATGCCAAATGAAGTGTACCCAAATCACGTTCTTTTGCCACATAAGCCAAATAATCCACTTTTTCAGGTATTCCCAAGGTGGTGCATTCTTCATCTGTAATATCAAAGTCAAAAACGTTTTCAGTTACCGGGCTTTCAATATTGAATTTTTGCATAAGCTTATTTTTCATTGTCATATTGAATTTCAAATAACGTTCCATCACTTTGGGGTCTTTGTGTCCGGTGAAAGAACGTATCATTTCGGCGGGAATACCAAGATATAATCCTATTGTCACAAACGTTTTTCGGGCAACATGGGATGTTAGTATTTCATATTTGGGCGTTGTGGTCTCGATACGCTCCGAACCTCGATATATTACTTTGCTTTGTGGTTGGTCAAAGCCCGCTAATTTTCCAAGTTCTTTCAAATAGTCGTTGTATCGTTGGTTTGAGATAACCGGCAACACATATTCCGAAACGTCTTTCAGATGCGCGTACTTGTCAATAATGCCTTGGGAAAGTTCATTTAATGGTATTACCAAAGAATCATCGGTTTTAATGGTTACAATTTCAATTCTATCGGCTTTTACATTAGACCATTTCAGATTACGAACATCGGAATATCTCAAAGATGTGGTACAACAAAAGCAAAATACATCCCGGACACGTTGCAGGTGTGGGGCTTTGATGTCAAGGTGATACAGATGCAAAAATTCATCAACCGATAAAGCTATAATATTGGTTTTATCAGACGTTGAAACACCTTTCAATTTGGGGTTAAAATCCTTATACGCAATTGTTCGGTTATATCCTTTCTTTGCCGCCCAATTCAAAAACCACTTAACATCCTTTATCAACTTTGCAATGTATGTATTTGAAAGTCCTTTTTCAGTAATAAGATACCGAACAAAGCCATTTAGTACATCCTCGGTTATATCCTCAAAATATAATTGCTTTTTATAATTCTGCAAATGTGCAATGATAGTGTTGTGTTTGGTGATTGTCCCTTTTGCCCAAGTAGAAGCAACGCTTTCTTCCTCGACAAACTGACGGTAATACTCAATCAAGGTTTTGCGGGACATTGTTTCTTCGTCCAATTCTTTTTTAAGTTCATCCCGGACGTTGTTAGTCGTTGGTGGAACTTCATTCACCGCTAAACGTCTGAAAACGTCTTCAACGGCAATTCTTATCCGCCTAAGTTTTGCGTTTATTTCGGATGCGCTTTCACCTTTCAAATTGAAATTGTTTTTCTTCACTTCTTGCACACGCACACCGCCAACCACCTTGTCAACCCACTTGTCGGCATCAATACGATACCCCGTAAAAAAGAAAATCCTTTTCCCATTAAACGTAATATCCGCGTTGATTGGCAAATTGCTTTTAATTAATTTGCTTTCCTTGTCTTTGGGATTTTCCCGCCGTTGTTCCAAGCGGAACTTGACCCCGAATTTGTACTTTTCCATACGACTTTTAAATTGTTGTTGCTGCATACAAAAGTACATACATTATTTGGTTTATTCAAATGAAGTCTATTTAAATTTGAAATATTTAATATTTGGTTATATTGCTGATAATAATGCTTTTGCAATGCAAATGCTATGCAATTGCATCAATTAATTTAATCTATTTATTAAAAGGTTCAAGTCCCTGTCTCTCCGCTGAGCTCCAAAGACAAAAAGGATTCAAAGTATGACAAATCCCGTAAAACCTTGATTTTACGGGATTTTTTATTTCTCTTCTCGGACATCTATCAGTAATTCGGGTTATATAATCAGTAATTTGGATACCTATATAATAAATAATACCCGCTACTTTTGTATCGCTATAACAATTGGATTTATATGTTTCAACTAAATAATATATCGTATGAAAAGATTGGTGTTGTTTATGATGGCAGTTATGCTGTTGTCTATTACTGTTAACGCACAGAAAAAAGGTGGTAAGACACTGGTAGCTTATTTCTCGGCAACGGGAACAACGGCAAGGGCTGCCAAGTTGGTGGCAGAAGCTGTTGATGGGACCCTCTACGAAATACAGCCTGCGAAAAAGTACACGGCTGCTGATTTGGACTGGCACGACAAAGCTTCGCGCAGCAGTGTGGAGATGTCGGATTCCAAATCACGTCCTGCATTGTATTCTAAATTGGGAAGTCTCGCGGAGTATGATACCATTTATATAGGTTTTCCTATTTGGTGGAATTTGGCTCCAAGAATCATCAATACATTTATAGAAAGCGGTGATTTTGTAGGTAAAACGGTTATTCCATTCGCCACTTCGGGAAGCAGCAGTATTTCTAATGCAGAAAAGGAATTGCAGACGAATTACCCCGGCATAAACTGGGGAAAAGGCAGGCTGCTGAATGGAGCGAGCCGGGAAACTGTCAAGCAATGGATTAAGAAATGAATTTCCAACCGAAACTTAAAGAAGTAGAGATGAAGAACATGGTAAAAAACATATGTGCGGCGATGGTTATTAACCTTTGTGCTGCAGGACATTTCTCTGCCACAGAAAATAATCCTAATAATGATAATAAATTTATGGAAGAGAATTTGAATCTGACTCAAGAGTGGGACAAGACATTCCCACAGAGTGATAAAGTAGACCATAAAAAGATAACTTTCCACAACCGTTACGGCATTACACTTGCCGCCGATTTGTATGTACCCAAGAATGTGACGGGTAAATTGCCTGCCATTGCCATCAGTGGCCCATTTGGTGCCGTGAAGGAACAAGCTTCGGGCTTGTATGCGCAGACATTGGCAGAACGTGGATTCCTGACGATTGCTTTCGATCCATCCTATACGGGAGAAAGTAGCGGCCAGCCCCGTTATGTGGCTTCGCCGGACATCAATACGGAAGATTTCAGTGCAGCGGTCGATTATCTTTCCACCCGTGACGATGTAGATGCAGAGCGTATCGGCATTCTCGGTATTTGTGGATGGGGAGGCATGGCGCTTAATGCAGCGGCTATCGATACTCGCATCAAGGCTACAGTTACGGCAACCATGTACGACATGAGCCGGGTCAATGCTAACGGTTATTTCGATTCTATGAATGCCGATGCACGGCATGAATTGCGGCGCCAGCTTAATGCTCAGCGTACGGAGGATTATAGAAACGGTACATTTGCTCTTGGAGGAGGTGTAGTAGACCCGTTGCCTGCCGATGCTCCACAATTTGTGAAGGACTACCATGCCTATTATAAAACACCGCGCGGCTATCATAAGCGGTCACTCAACTCGAATCACGGATGGAACAAGACTTCACCGCTTTCGTTCATCAATATGCCTATCCTTTCATATAGTGATGAAATCCGTAGTGCAGTGTTGATGCTGCACGGTGGAAGGCCCATTCACGTTATTTCAGTGAAGATGCTTTTAAAAAGTTGCAGGGTGATAATAAGGAACTGCTGATTATTCCCGGTGCAAACCATGTAGACTTGTATGACAATATAGAGGTAATTCCATTCGGCAAAATAGAGAGATTCTTCAATGAACATCTTCGATGACCGCCTTTAATGTGTTAGGAACCGGACGTACTTTTCTTTAGCCTGGTTCAGCAACTCCTCTTTCAGGCAGATGTCTTTCCGGAAAAGCGAATGCTCCGGGAAGATTTCTTTTTTCTTGGACGCCTTGTTCCAATTTCCTACTACATGCCCCTTATAGAGAAGTACCGGAAAGAACAATCCGTTGTTGGTGAAAGCTTTGGAATAGTCCTCTTTGGGTAGGACGTCCGTCCGGTCCTTGTATCCTATCAGGTATTCGTCGTAGGAGGGAAGAAGGTGCAGGTTGCCGGTCGCCTTTCCAGATGTCCGGCAGGAGTCATGGATGTACCATGTCTGGCTGTTCCATTGTTCGGACATCAGTTCCGGTTCTATCAGAGAAATAGATTGCCTTGCTTCCGTTAAAGGCAAACCGGACCACCAGGAGAAGTCTTGCAGGGTAGCGGGGGCATGGCTGCGGAAATAGGCTGTAGCCAGACGGGCCA
>OGIU01001473.1_pt1 | contig 11130 bp, 7 predicted proteins | sample 1571791 | NCBI WGS metagenome assembly OGIU01 (sample SAMEA2582104, study PRJEB24529) | metagenome | biome: Human gut stool | place: China | collected 2011
AGTTATATCCCGCATCGACCATAATGGTCGTATCGCCTTTGCGGTAGAAGAAGATATTCGCCACCCATTCGCGCACGCAGGCAACATTCTCGTCGATCCAGCCAGTGTTCAAAGGCTTGAAGATCTCCTTGCCCCGGTACATCCGGCTCATTGCTTTTCTTTGGAATTCCGTTGCCTTTTTTGACATGATCGCACCTCATTTCTGTGCTGTGACGCACAGCCAGCCCTTTTTGTTTTTGTGGCTCTGAATCTTACAGAATCCTGCCTGCTCCAGATATGCTTTCAGGGCAGTATCCGTGTAGATGGTCATCCCATTGATGATCTGTGTCCATTTGTCGTCTTTTGCGGTTTCGCCGTTTGCTTCATTGCAGATGAAAAAGACCCCGCCGGGCTTCAGCACCCGATAGACCTCTCTGAAATTCTGCACAAGTTCCGGCCAGAAATAGACCGTTTCAAAGGCGGTCACTACCTCAAACTGCTCCGGTCCAAACGGCAGTTCTGCCACACTTGCCTGCTGCACGGTACACCGTCCTGCCGCAATGGCACCCGCATTGACCTTTCGCGCTTTTTCTACGCTGACAGCCGAATAGTCGATGCCCTGCACCTTGCCTTTGGGGCACAGCTTCAACAGCGTTTTGATGTTCGCCCCGCCGCCGCAGCCGCAATCCAGCACCATGGCATCCGGGGCAGGCTGCAAAAAACGCAGCCCCCACGCTGCCATTGCGCTGTGGCCAACGTTCATCATGGCAACCATGATCTTCCCGCCAAGACCTACGGGCTTGCGGGTGTTTTCAAAAAAGGACATAACACCACTCTCTTTCTATTTACACTTCACAATACAATGCTTTTCACAAGGTGCGCCCATCGCTCCGGGTGGCAGGCCAGCAGTTCCTTGTGTCGTAAGTTAGATAATACTAACTTTTTGCTCTACAAAAATCCGCTTTTCAGCGGTCCTTCTACCAAAATAATACGCCCTGCGGTCGCCTCTGTCAAGAAGTTCAGGCATTTTCGGAGATTCCGAAAGAGATTTCGTTTTCAAGACCCCAACCGTCACCCCAGTGCCACATCCAGCACCATCATCACGCTGAAGGCTACCGCAAAAAACACGGTGCCAACGTTGGAGTGCTGTCCTTGCGACATTTCCGGGATCAGTTCCTCCACCACAACATAGAGCATGGCTCCGGCGGCAAAGCTGAGCAGATAGGGCAAAGCGGGCACCACGATGCCTGCCGCCAGAATCGTCAGCACTGCCCCGATGGGCTCTACGATGCCGGACAGTACGCCGCCCCAGAACGCCCGGCCTTTTTTCATTCCTTCCGCCCGCAGGGGCATGGAGATGATGGCACCCTCCGGGAAGTTCTGGATGGCAATGCCAAGGGAAAGCGCCAGCGCTCCGGCGGCAGTGATCTGAGCGGTCCCGGCAAGATATCCGGCATAGACTACGCCTACTGCCATGCCCTCCGGGATGTTGTGCAGCGTCACCGCCAGAACCATCATGGTGGTGCGCTGGAGCTGGCTTTTTGGTCCTTCGGCCTGCAAACTGTTCTGGTGCAGATGCGGGATAAGATGATCCAGCAGCAACAAAAACAGGATCCCCAGCCAGAAACCCACCGCCGCCGGGAAAAACGCCAGCCTGCCCAGATCTGCAGCCTGCTCCATGGCCGGGATCAGCAAACTCCACACCGATGCCGCCACCATGACCCCGGCTGCAAAGCCGGTGAGGGCACGCTGGATGCCGTCGCTCAGGGACTTTTTCAAAAAGAATACACAGCCTGCCCCAAGACTTGTGCCCAGAAAGGGGATCAGGATCCCCCAGAATGCGTCTTGTATCATGTCGAACCTCCTTGTGGTTAAATATAACTAACCACATAAAAAGTATACTGTGCTCCGGCAAAAAGGTCAAGGGCAATGCCGCATCATTCTAAGTGCCGCAGCCGCCGGAACGGTGCTTAAGCCGTCAGGCGGGAATTGTGCGGTGTTGCCCAAGGGCTTTGCGGCACCTTCTGCCGAAAAAATTAGCCTCCATAAACATCCCCACTTTTTCTTGACAAGGCTCTGCAGGCGTGCTATTCTAATTTTAAGCAATTAGCTTATTCTAACCATCTGAGGGGCCTCGCCCCGCAGGTTTTTCTTTGCACGAAATGTTAGGCTGAGCTAACCGTGTATTTTCAAACCAGAGACAGAGGTGTGTTACAATGAGATTGAAAAAAGTATTTGCAAGTGCACTTGCGGCCGCCATGCTGGTGTGCGCTGTGGCAGTCCCGGCCTTCGCTGCGAAAGAGGTGGAGCAGGAGAACTGCCTGTCCTCCAGCTATGTCCAGATGAACATCCCTTACGCCGATTTCTACAAAGCTGCCGGTGTGGACAACGCATCTGAGATCGATGCTGTTACCAGCGCCACCAAAAACAAGACCCGTGCAGGCAACCTTGCCGCCGGTTCCTACCATGTCAACGCCGACGGCACCGACATTACCGGTGTTTCCTTCCCGGTCAAGGTACTGACCCCGTGGGCGCTGAAGAATGCAAAGCAGGTCACCGATGCCGACAGTTGCGACATCACCGTTACCCTGAAGGGCCAGGAATCCACTACCACCTATACCGGTGTGGATGCCCTGTTTGAGAACGAGAGCTACGCCTACTACAAGCTCAGTGAGACCCCTGCCTGCTATATCACCGCATGGTACAACCTGCTGAGCGGCAAGTGGGAGTTCGGCAAGGTCCGCGCCACCGAGACCACCGTAGAGGGGGTCACCGTGAAGCTGAACACCAACGGCCACCACGCCACCTACGAGATGAAGATCTCTGGTTTTGATCTGGACTACAAGACCAACAAGGTCTACGGCGTGGTGCTGACCACCGCCGATGGCAGTGAGTACGGCCTGCATCATGTGACCAACATCTGGCATGGTACCAAGCTGGGCTTCAATGCCGATGATCCTTACTTTGCATCCATCATCGGCAAGACCGTCACCCAGATCACCTACTACACCGCCGACGGTGTGTATGTCCTGCCGGTCAGCGTGGCACTGTGAGGTCGCGGAAAACTGCCTGATCCAGCAAAATACAGTACAAAACGGCAAGGTCGCTTGAAACAGGCGGCCTTGCTTTTCCGTGTCAGGAGAAGATGGAATGAACAAAAAACGATGCAAAGCGCTGCTGCCGTGCTTTTTGCCCTGCCCCGCACTGTGCCGGTGCTGGCTGCTGTGCCGGAAAGACTGACAACGGTGGTGGAGCAGCCGGTGGAAGCCCAGAGCTGGGAAATGGATGCCGTTTCCGGCGCTACCCTCACGGCAGAAGGTCAAATATCTGTCGGTGGGATAGGACATTGTGCAAGAGCCTGTGGCTGCCGGTACTGGCGAAGGCGCTGCTCTTCTTCCTGCTGGGCTGCTGGCTGGGTTTCTGCCGGTTTATCTGAACCAAAAAGGAGGCCGCCGCACGGTATTTGTGCAGCAGCCTCCTTTTTGGCTGGGATGATTTGTCATTTTTACAGGGAATGCTTCTGCTCCAACAGGTCTGTCATGCTGTGCAGACTGATGCCAAGGGTGGAAAGGTTATGCAGCATGGCGCTGGTAGCCGGGGGCAGAATGCCCAGTGCGCCCAGAAGGATGAGCGCTGAGTTGAAGCTGAGCACAAAGCGGTAATTGCTGCCCACCCGCTTTTGCAGGGCGTTGGCAATGGCTTTTAAGGTGACCAGCTCTTCCAGACTGTCCGCGCGGATGGTCACGTCGGCGATCTCCCGGGCGATGGCAGCACCGGAATGGATGGCGATCCCGATATCTGCCGCCGACAAGGCAGGCGAATCATTGATGCCGTCGCCGATCATCACCACCGTATGTCCCTCGGCCTTAGCATTGCGCACAAAGGCGGCTTTATCCTCCGGCAGCACCTCCGCAAAGCAGCGGTCTACCCCCACCTGCGCCGCAATGGCACGGGCGGTGCGGTCGCTGTCGCCGGTCATCATAACGGTCTGGGTGATGCCCAGTTTCCGGAGCTCATGCAGCACCTGTGCCGCCTCCGGGCGCAGGGGGTCTGCGATGCAGATGACCCCCGCCAGTACCCCGGACGCTGCCAGATACAGGTGGGAATACTGCGGGTCCAGCGCATCGAACTTTGCCTGTTCCTCTGCCGGGATGGTGCAGCCCTCATCCTCAAAAATGAAGTGGGCGCTGCCAATGACCACCCGCGTGCCCCCTACCCGGCTGGCAATGCCGTGCGCCACGATGTATTCCACCTCGGAGTGCATCTCTTCGTGAGAGATCCCCTGCTCCTTGGCGGCACGGACCACGGCGTTTGCCATGGAATGGGGGAAATGTTCTTCCAGACAGGCGGCAAGCTGCAATACTTCCTGCTCCCCGCAGCCGGAGAAGGGCACTACCTGCACCACCTGCGGAGTGGCGCGGGTGAGGGTGCCGGTCTTATCAAACACGATGGTGTCCGCCTGCGCCAGCGCTTCCAGATACTTGCCGCCCTTTACGGTGATGTGGTATTCCCCGCACTCCCGCATGGCAGAGAGCACCGCAAGCGGCATGGAGAGTTTCAATGCGCAGGAAAAGTCCACCATCAGGATGGAGATGGCGCGGGTGACGTTGCGGGTCAAGGCGTAGGTAGCCACTGTACCGGCAAGGCACCAGGGCACCAGACGGTCGGCCAGCTGCAAGGCCCGGTTCTCGGTGCCGGACTTGAGCTTTTCCGATTCCTCGATCATGGCCACGATCTTATCGTAGCGGTTGGCACCGCCTTCGGCCTTGGCCACAAGGACGCATTCGCCCTCTTCCACCACCGTTCCGGCGTAGACGGTGGCCCCGGCGGCTTTTCGCACCGGCATGGATTCTCCGGTGAGGGCAGCTTGGTTCACCATAGCTTCGCCTTCCAGCACCATGCCGTCCAGCGGGATCATGTTGCCGGAGCGCACTACCACTTCGTCCCCAGCGTGAACGCGGGTCAACGGCACCAGCACCTCGCCCTGCGGGGTACGCACCCAGACCTTATCCACGTTCAGCGCCATGCTGCGGGCAAGGTCGTCCAAGCTCTTTTTCCGCGTCCACTCCTCCAGCAGGCTGCCCACCGTCAGCAGGAACATCACCGATCCTGCCGTGCTGTAATCGCCCCGCAGGAGGGAGGCGGTGATGCTGAGCGCATCCAGCACCTCTACTTCCAGCTTGCGGTGCAGCAGACAACGGATGCCCTTCCAGATAAAGGCGATGGAGCGCCACACCGTATACGCTGCTGCGATGGGCGCGGGCAGGAACACCTTGCGGAACGCCCTGCCTGCCACAAGGCTGACCATCTTTTCCTGATATTCCTGATTGATCTTCCGGCTATCGTGGGAGGTGACCAGCACCTCTAACTCTTCGTTGTCAAAGCGGTAGGAGGCCAGCAGGGCGGCGGCATCCTTCCGGCTGCCCCGGTAGGTCAGCACCACATCTCCGGTGCGCTCGTAGACGGTGGCTTTTTGAATGTTGTCCTGCCCGTTCAGGTAGGCTTCCAGCACATCTGCCCGGTGCAGGGTCATGCGCACGGCGCAGACGTGCACCCGCATCCGTCCCTTTCCTTCATGTAAGATCGTACATTTCATTGCTTTTCTTACCCCTCTGCGTAAAAAAGAGCCGCCCAAGGGCGGCTCCGCTGCGTTGTATCACTGTGCAGTCTGCTCTGCGGGCTGCTCTTCAGCCGTATCCTCGATAACCTCCTGTGCAGCCTCGGCGGCGCGGCTCTCGTTGATGGCCTTTGCATCGGCAAGGATGTCTCCTGCCTCTTCCTGCACCTTGTTCACGGTCTGCATGGTGCAGTCCTTCATCCGCAGCACCGCAGCAGTGGTCTGGGTGTAGATCTTTTTGGCGTCCTTGCTGGACAGCACCTTGAAGCCGGCAGAGCCGAACACTACACCACCCAAAAACAGTGCGAGCTTTTTTGTATCAAACATAGTTACCCCTCATTTCTGTGTTTTCTGTCTGAGCGCCCGCACCCTTGAGCGAGGGCAGGCTCTTTATCTATATATTGTAGCACGCTTTCGGGCTTTTTCAATATTTTTTGACGATGTTAGGGCGTATTAACATTGTTAGCATCAGCTTGATACGGAGGATCACTTTTGTCATGTTCCCTTGCAGAAATTAGCAGACCGCAGTCTATAAAAGGCAGCAGAAAACTAAAAAATCCGCCGAGGACGCCTCCCCAAAACGGGAAGTCTCCCCGGCGGTATTCGTTTATAGGTTGCATTGCAGCCGATTGGTCGTTTTTATGTGCGAAAACTTTCTGTCCGCATCAAAGGTATTTCCGCAAAGTCGGCACAAGAACATTCATATTGATCGGCTTTGCGATATGATCGTTCATCCCGGCATCCAATGCCGCCTGTTTATCTTCGGAGAAGGCGTTTGCCGTCATCGCGATGATGGGGATATTCGCTTTTTTGGGGTCCTCCATCCGCCGTATCTTTTTGGCCGCATCGTAGCCATTCATCACCGGCATCTGGATGTCCATAAGGATCAACTGATACGTTCCGTTCGCCGCTTTTTCCAGCATATCCACACATTCCACACCATCTTTTGCGCGGTCTACCGTACAGCCTTCTTCCTGCAGCAGCTCGGTGGCGATCTCCGCATTGAGGTCGTTGTCCTCGGTCAGCAGGATCTTTGTACCGCACAGGCACTTTTGGTCCGAAGGGTTTGTTTCTCGTTTCGCCTGTGTTTCATCCTCGGACGCAATGCGGCAGGGAATGGTCACGGTAAACTTGGAGCCAACACCGATTTTGCTCTCCACCTCCACGGTGCCGCCCATCAGCCCGACCAGCTTTTTCACAATGCCCATCCCGATGCCGCTGCCTTCCACCTTGCTGACGGTGGACGTGCGTTCCCGTTCAAACGGTTCAAAAATGTGCTTCTGGAACTCCTGCGACATCCCGATGCCGTTATCGGCAACCGTGATCACCGTATTGCACCAGCTCTCTTTTTCGCCGGGCTTCTGCGTGATATCGCAGCAAATCGTGCCGCCGGCTCCCGTGTATTTGACTGCATTGCTGACAAGGTTCGTACACACCTCGGTCAGGTGCGGAATATCCACATAGACATACGGATGCAGCAGATATGTTGTCACCGTAAGCGTCTGCCTCTTGCTGTCTGCCTGATTCTGGAACATTGCAATACAATTACGGAAATCCTTATCGACATCCGAAACAGAATACTCCATCTCCGTCTTATCGTTCTCGATGCGGGCAAGATCCAGAACGTTGTTCAGCAGCATCAGCAGGTTCTGTCCGCACACCTGAATGTTCTCCATGTAATTCTTCAGCTTTGCAGGGTCGTCCGAATGCCGGGAGGCAAGGTCTGCGTAACCGATAATGGCGTTCATGGGTGTGCGGATATCATGCGACATATTGAACAGGAAGGTAGACTTAGCGCGGTTCGCGCTCTCCGCTTTTTCCACGGCAACCTGCAATTTTGCATTCAGCTCCTGCGTATCGTTTGCGGCTTTCTTTGCAGCAGCTTCGGCTTTGCGCGCCTTCTGGAGCAGCTTTAAAATCGTGAGCAGAACAGCTGCAACCGCAATGCTGCTGACCAGCAGAACCATAAAGAAGTTATCCTTTATAAAATCGCTCAGGGTAACCTTCCGCGCGGAGCTCTTATGCATCGCCAGAGAGCTGGTAAGCATATTGGCTGGCATGGCCTTGATCGTTTTGTTCAGGATGGACAGCAGGCTGCGGTTTCCGCTCTTGACCGCAAAGCAGGAATTGGCAGGGTTAGGCAGCGGAACGCTGTAAAACCCATGATTTTTGCTGTATTTCGCCTCACTGCTGACCCCTGTGACAAAACAGTCTGCCTGTCCGTCCTTGACCAGTTTTATCGCATCCTCCTGTGTATCGCAGTCCACGATTTCCCACTGCGGATAATAAAACGCAATGTACCTTGTTAGGGAGATCTTGTTTCGGGGAACGGCAACGCGGTTCACTTGGTTTTCGATAAAGAGCTGTTTGTTCGTGACCACCATCATATTGGCGGTCCAAGTTGTGTTGGTTCTGGCAAGGCGATATTCTTCAGCCAGATTGGGACTCTGGTCGAAATGGAAGATCATGTCGATCTCGCCTGATTTCAGCGCATTGAGTTCCGCCTCTTTGTCGTCATAACCGACCAACTGAAATTCCAGCTCCTGATTTCCCAGACAATCTGCGGCAAACTGAATATAGTCCGTTATTGTTCCGGTAATCTCCCCGGTGGCAGGGTCATAGGTGCTGACGCCGCGATCACTCGTCAGAAAGCCCATCCGGATCGCACCGTGCTCTTTGAGCCACGCCTTTTCCTCTCCCGTAAGGATAGGCTTATAATCCAGCGAGAAATACTTTTTACACAGATCCGCCGTATAAAAAGGAGCCTCTTCGTCCAACGCGTGCATCGCATTGTCCAGTTCTTCCTTGAGATCCGGACGGTCTTTGTTGAGCACATAGTAGATGCTGGATTTTCCCACGCGGGTTATGGTCGAGATGCCAAGCTCTGCCCAGTAGGATTCTTCCAGCGAAACAAAGCAGTCGATCTCGTGATTAGCCAGCTTTTGCTTCACATCCTCGTTGTTGGAGATGTTGACGTGCTGCGTTTTTATGCCGTGTTTTTCCTCCCATTCGGTCAGCATCACTTCCGGCTCCGTTCCCATCACAACGCCGATCTTTTTGCCGTCCAGTATTTTGAAGTCAGAGGCGGAGATATCTGCGCGCGAAAGGTCGGCATAGAGGTAATATTTTTCCTCCCCCATCGGTTCGTCCGAAAACAGCATCTCCTCAGCGCGATCCTCCGTATAAGAAATACCGCCCATGATGTCGATTTCGCCGTTTTCAAGTTTTTCAAAGCAGTCTGACCAGTCGCAGGTCACATATTCGAACTGCCAGCCCGTATAGCCGGATAGTGTTTCCAGCAACTCGTAGCCGTAGCCCTTTCTTGCGCCCTTCTCATTGCAATAGTTGAAGGTGTCCTCAAACGAACCAACGCGGACGACCTTTACAGGGGCGGTTTCTGCGGCAGCCTTCACAGGGAGCACGACTGACAGCAACAGCAGCAGGCTCAGCAGCGCACAGACGCTTTTCCGCATCAGCGTCTGCATGGTTTCGCTCGTTCCAAAGTTTTTCATTTTTCCCAATCTTTCTCCGCCCCAGACGGCTGCAGTTTGAGTTCATTTCCGTACCGCCGATTTTAGATTTGATGCCGTTGATCCGCACATCGGTCCGGTCGATGGTATACACGATTTTGGGAAGGATATCTTTTCGTCATTTTAACAAATTCGCTCTTTTATCGTACATACCTTAAAATCGTTTTTATCACTTCATCCATCACGATTGGCTTTGACAAATGTGCGTTCATTCCTGCATCCAGTGATGCCTGAACATCTTCTGCAAATGAATTAGCTGTCATTGCTATAATAGGAATGTTTTTTCCATCCGGTCTGTCATTCATTGCCCTGATTGCTTTTGCTGCTTCATAACCATTCATTTCAGGCATCATGATATCCATCAGGATTACATCAAATGTGCCTTCCGGATGATTTCTGAAAATCTCAACAGCATTCTTTCCATCCACAGCTCTTTCTACATTCATCCCGAACTCTTCCAACTGCACGGCAGCAATCTCTGCATTCAGTTCATTATCCTCTGCAAGAAGGACATTCACACCTGTAAGATTTACCTTTTCAGAAAAACCTGTGTCTGACTTATTACATTCCTTATCTGTAATTTCCAAAGGAATATCCACAGTAAATGTGGTTCCCTCATGCTTTTTACTCTGCACGGAAATGGTTCCACCCATCATATCTACATACTTCTTTACGATAGCCATCCCCAGTCCAACTCCATGGTACTGCGTTCTCACATCGGAATCTTCCTGTGCAAATTCCTCAAAAACTTCTTTTGTAAATTCCTCACTCATGCCAATACCAGTATCCGAAATGCGGTAACGCATATTTATATATCCATCCCCGCCCTTTTCCTGACACCGGGCTTCAAATGTAATCGTCCCTCCATCCGGAGTGAATTTCACGGCATTGCTCAGAATATTGACCAGCACATCACGCAGGCGTGCAGGATCCGCAAGTACATTTGGAATCTTTGCTTCTTCACGCTGAATCTTAAAGTTGATATCCCTGTTCGTAAGAAAGCCTTTTGTAATATCCAATGCAGAATCTGTAATGTTTTTCACATCCGCCGGTACCGGATTGTAATTCACTTTTCCACTTTCGATGCGGGTCAGATCTAATAAATCATTGATCAGCGACAGTAAATGCTCTGAGCTTTCGTCAATCTTTTCCAGACAATTTTTCACTTCGTCTGACGGATTGTTTTTCATTGCAATACCGGTAAATCCTATGATTGCATTCATCGGTGTCCTCATATCATGGGACATATGTGACAAAAATGCTGTTTTTGCCTTGTTTGCAGCCTGTGCATGCTCTGCCAGTTCCGCCATTTCCTCAGCTTTCTCCTGGGCCGCCTTCTGAGCTTTTTTTCTTGCACTGAGACGCACCATTATCACAGCCATAGCAGTCAGCAGCCATCCAAAAATAAGAAGAACCAAAACAGTAACAACAGGATGCAGACGGATCCAGTCAACAAATGTCAGCTCTGTTGCTTTGTATGTGGTATACTGTGCTGCAAGATCTTCAACAAGATTTTGGGGCATGGCATACATTGCTTTCGTCAGAATACCAGCCAGCGCATGGTTCTCAGTTGATGAAATTACCATGCGGTAGGTGAATGTAGGCTGTTCCAGCAGAGTATATGTCATGGTGCCCGTAGTGTCACTGTTCACAAACGCCTGTGCCATGTAATAGTAGACGAAGGCAGCATCTGCTTTACCCTTACGGACAGCTTCCATCATTTCCTGTCGGGTACTGCACATCAGTTTTTCTGCATCGGGTGCCATTGCATCTGCAATTGAATTGGATGCTGTCTGGTCAACCGTAGTAACAACATCAATTTTTCCATCAAAGTCACGCCGTGTCACCCTTGCCAGCTGCATCGTAATGAAAGGTGCAGTAATCCCCCATTTTTTCGTCTCAGCATAGTTATCTGTTTCCAGGCGCGCATCGATGCTCATATCTGTGGTTTCCTTATTTTTCTGATAAGCAATATACTCATCTCTGGTGGCAGGTGTAAGAAAC
>OGIU01001475.1_pt1 | contig 11126 bp, 6 predicted proteins | sample 1571791 | NCBI WGS metagenome assembly OGIU01 (sample SAMEA2582104, study PRJEB24529) | metagenome | biome: Human gut stool | place: China | collected 2011
GACCTAGAGGGATTCGAACCCTTGACCTCTCGGATGCGAACCGAACGCTCTCCCAGCTGAGCTATAGGCCCATATTTGTTTTTCAGAACGAGAACAGTGTAACTCTTTTAGAAAGATTTGTCAAGGACTTTTCACTCAGGCGGCCTGCGGGGAATGGCCGGGTGGATCTGCCGCGCTGTTTCTTATAAAAACGGCAGATCCTTTCGTAAAAATAACAGTGGCTCTCAGAGAAAAAGCGTGCTACAATAATGCTGGGACTTCTGTACATAAAAAGTCTATCACCCAAAGTCAGGAGGACAACGGTTATGGAATTTACTAAGGTCGTTGCAGAGCGTTATTCCTGCAAGAATTTCAGCACACGTAAGGTAGAAGCCGAGAAGCTGACGGAGATCCTGGAAGCGGGTCGGCAGGCCCCGACCGCCAAGAATTCTCAGGAGCAGCGCATCTATGTGCTGCAGTCGGAAGAAAGCCTGGCAAAGCTCGACAAGGTGACGCCCTGCCGCTATGGTGCGTCTACCTGCCTCGTCGTGGCCTTCGATAAAAACAGCGTCTTTACTTATCCCGGCGGAAAGCGGGACTCCGGCATGGAGGATGCCGCCATCGTGGCGACCCACCTGATGCTGGCCGCCGCCAACGCAGGTGTGGACAGCTGCTGGCTCAACTTCTTCGATCCGGATGAGCTGGCCAAGGAACTGGGCCTGCCAGAAAATGAAGAGGTCCTGATGATCCTCGACCTCGGCTATGCCGCAGAGGGCGCAGGGCCGCTGGCAAACCACGGCTCGAGAAAGCCCCTGTCCGAGACGGTCGCATACCTGTAATACCAAAAAACACCCGGAGATGCTTCCGGGTGTTTTTGCGTTATTGTCCGACGATGCGCCAGTGTTCGGGCTTGTTGTAATCGGTGGTCACGCCGTCGTCGGGATACATCCGGTAGGGCGCAGGCCGGCCGTCGGGCGCGAAGCGCCAGAAGGTGAGGGCCGTATCGTCCAGCTGGGCGGTGTTAGTAGCGGGCTGTGCCACCGGTACGGTGTGGCCCGGACGGATGAAGAGCAGCACCTCGCCAAGTTCGCAGGGCAGATAGTGCCGCCCGGCGGGCAGAACTTCCTCGTCGTAGTCGGAGACGCTGCGCAGACGCAGCATCTTCATCGCCTCAGGCAGATAGACCGTCCGGCCATGGGCGTTCTGGGTGTGGACGGGTGCGACCATCAGGCCCTCGCCAAGAAGCAGCTGGTCGTCCACCTCCCGGGCGTCGGGGTCGGCAGGGTAGTCAAAAGCCAGAGGCCGGAAGTAAGGTGCGTCCTCAAGCGCGGCCTTCATGAACTCACTGTAAAGGTAGGGCAGGAGGGCGTACCGCAGATTCAGCATATTGCGGATGGCGGGCAGAACATCGGTAAAGCGGTAAAATTCCTGCTCCCGGCTCTCAGCGCCGGCGTGGTTGCGCATGAGAGGTGTGAACAGTCCGAACTCGAGCCAGCGGAGCGCCAGATCGGGGGTGGTGTCCTCACTGAAACCGCACAAATCGGCACCGCTGTAGAGGAAGCCGCACATCTGGACGGCAGGCATCATCTGGATGTTGGCCAGCAGCTGGCTCCACGAGGAGTGGTTGTCGCCCAGCCAGATCCCGCCCCAACGGTGGGCGCCGATGATGCTGCTGCGGCAGTAGAGCAGGGTGCGCTGGCCGGGACGCAGGGTCTGGAACGCCTCACCGGCAGCACGGGTCATGCAGCCGCCGTAGAGGTTGTGGACGCGGTCGTGGCGCACCCGCCCGGCAGCGGTATCGTGGTAGAAACTGCGGTAGTCCTCGGGGGCATTCATCAGGCCCATCACCGAGCGCACCAACCCGAAGAAATCGTTCTGGTCGAGGTTATCCTTCCGGCTCAGGGCGGCGGCATTCTCGAAGAAGGCTTTCAGCCGTTCAGGGGAGTAGAAGAGGGCAGGCTCGTTCATATCGTTCCAGAAGCCCTCGATGCCGAGGTCGGTGAGCACCTTGTACTGCCTGCCGAACCACGCCCGAGCCTCGGGACGGAGAAAGTCGGTGAAGTAGGCCCTGCCGGGCCAGACCGCCGCCACAAAGGGCGTGCCGTCTTCTTTGGTGCAGAAATAGCCCTTCTCGAGGCCCTCGCGGCAGACGGGGTCATTGTCGTCGCAGCGGATGCCTGCGTCGATGATGGGGACGAGCCGGATGCCCTCGGCTTTCAGGTCGGCGGCAAGTTTGCCGAGGTCGGGGAAGCGGGCCTTGTCGATGGTGAAATCAGCGTAGGACTGCATGTAATCAATGTCCATGCAGATCATGTCCAGCGGCAGGCCGTTGGCCTTGTACTGCGCGGCCACCTCCCGGATGTCGGCCTCGGTCTTGTAGCCGAAGCGGCTCTGGGCCAGACCGAACGCCCACTTGGGCGGGATATAGCTGGGGCCGATGAGCTGCCGGAACTCCTTTGCGACCTCTGCCGCTGCAGGGGCTGTGATGAGGTAGAGCGCATAGTTCGGCTCTGCCGTGGCGAAGCGGAGGGTGTCGTGGCGGGTATAGCCGATGTCGTAGCTCACTTTGCCCGGGAAATCGACGAAGATGCCGATGCATCCGCTGCCGTCGGCAGGGGAGATGAGCAGGAAATTGTGGGCGGCGTAGTAGGAAAGCCGGTTTTCGCCGTGCTCACTCTCGTCGGTGTTGTTCGTCTCGTAGTGCCAGCCGCGCTTGTTGAGGCCCCGGGGCATCTCGCCCAAGCCATAGACGATGTCCTTCTCCTGCATGACATACTGCCAGCCATCGCCGTCCGGTGTCAGGTAAGGCACGGGGCCGGTCTCGGCGGGCAGGTCCAGCACGACGCTCTCGGTGGGAAAAGGCTTCCCGATGACAAAACGCTGTATCATAAACAGAGTGCTCCTCTCAGATGATCTTATGTCTATGGTACGCCGTCCGGCCCGGCGGGGCAAGAGAGAAAACCGTCAGAACGATACAACAAAACCAGCATTTTCGCCCGGAAATGCGGCCCGGGGCTTGTTTGGACAGGGGAAAATGGTATATAATAAGTATATTCTAGGAATAAAAGGGAGAACCATCATGTATCAAAAAGGAATCAAGCGGCTGCTGGACGTGGTACTGTCGGCCTGCGGGCTGCTGGTGCTGTCGCCGCTGCTGCTTTTGCTCTGCCTTGCCATCAAGCTGGACTCGCCGGGGCCGGTGTTCTTCAAGCAGAAGCGGGTGGGCATCCATAAGAGCTATTTCAACATCCTGAAATTCCGCACCATGCGTATCGACACCCCCCACGACATGCCCACCCATCTGCTCCACGACCCGGAGCAGTATATCACCCGGGTGGGCCGTTTCCTGCGCAAGACCAGTCTGGACGAGCTGCCCCAGCTGTGGAATATCCTTGTGGGCGATATGGCAGTCATCGGTCCGCGCCCGGCCCTCTGGAACCAGTACGACCTGCTGGCCGAACGGGACAAGTACGGCGCAAACGACGTCCGCCCCGGCCTGACCGGCTGGGCGCAGATCCATGGCCGCGACGAGCTGGAGATCACGGAGAAAGCGAAGCTGGACGGCTGGTATGTGGAGCATATGAGCTTCTGGTTGGACGTCAAATGCTTCTTCGGCACCATCAGGGCTGTGGCCGACCACGACGGCGTGGTGGAGGGCGGCACCGGGACGCTGCACGAAGAAGGAAAGTGATTCGTCCTTTCTCTTGATTTATCCCCCGAAAAGCGTATAATAAAACAGTACACAAGACACAGAAGGAGGATTTCCATGGAACGCACCTATATCAATGAGGTACAAAAGGAAATTGGCAGCACGGTCAAGGTGCAGGGCTTTATCGAGAACCTGCGCAACAGCAAATATATGGCCTTCATCGTGCTGAAGGATATTACCGGCAAACTTCAGATCACCGTCGAGAAGGAGGACCACCCCGAGCTGGTGGACACCATCGACAAACTGACCCCGGACTCTGTCATCACCGTCACCGGCAAGGTGATGGAGAACGACTACGTCAAGATGGGCGGCATCGAGATGATCCCCGAGACCATCGAGATCGAGAGCATCGCCGACGCGCTGCCCATCGTCCGCAAGGAGATCGCCGCCACCAAGAAGAAGAAGGCTGTGGAGCGTTCCAGCATCGACCAGCGCATCGACTACCGCTGGATCGACCTGCGCACCGACGAGAACCAGCTGATGTTCAAGGCACAGAGCTGCTTCGTCAACGCCATGCGTCAGTTCCTGCTCGAGCGCAGCTTCATCGAGATCCACACCCCGAAGCTCATCGCTGCCGCCAGCGAGAGCGGCTCTGAGGTGTTCAAGGTGGACTACTTCGACCGCAACGCCTATTTGGCCCAGAGCCCTCAGTTCTATAAGCAGATGGCCATGGCCGCCGGCTTCGAGCGCATCTTCGAGACCGGTCCCGTCTTCCGCGCGGAGAAGAGCTACACCAACAAGCACTCCACCGAGTTCTCCGGCTTTGACCTCGAGTTCAGCTACATCACCTCTTACAAGGACGTCATGAAGATGGAGGAAGAGCTTCTGACTGCCGGTCTGAAGGCCGTCAAGGAGCAGTACGGCGAGCAGATCAAGGAGCTGTTTGGTCTGGAAGTCGTCGTCCCCACCACGCCGTTCCCTGTGGTCAAGCTGGCCGACCTGTACAAGGGTCTGGAAGAGGAGTTCGGCTACACGGTCGATGAGAGCGAGAAGGGCGACCTGACCACCGAGGCCGAGCGCCTGAGCTACGACTGGGTCAAGAAGCACTACGGCCACGAGTTCCTGTTCATCACCGACTACTCCGCTGAGAAGCGTGCTTTCTACCACATGCGCGACGAGAACGGCGTGCCGCAGGGCTACGACCTCATCTGGCGCGGCGTGGAGATCACCACCGGCGCACAGCGTGAGCATCGCTACGACGTGCTGAAGAAGCAGGCAGAGGAGAAGGGCCTGGCCGATGACGTCAAGTTCTATCTGGAGTTCTTCCAGTACGGCTGCCCCCCGCACGGCGGCTTCGGTCTGGGCATCGACCGTCTGACCATGCTGCTCTGCGGCCAGTCCATCAAGGACGCCGAGTTCCTGTTCCGCGGCCCCAACCGTCTGACTCCGTAACCTCTTTCAGGCTCTCCCTTTGGGAGAGCTGGCGCGCAAGCGCCTGAGAGGGCAAGGATGCCGACGGAAAATCGCAGGCGCGGCGATAGTAGCGCTCGGACAAAGAGCCTGCTTATCGCTGTGCGGAAACTCTTTTATACCGGGCTTGCCCTCTCCGTCACCTTCGGTGACACCTCTCCCAAGGGGAGAGGCTTACAGCAACAACAAAAGCCAGCGCACATTTCTCGTGCGCTGGCTTTTCTGCATCTTACAGCTTACTGGATGCCGGTGACCTTGTAGTCCTGCGCCTCGACGGCGTTCTTGAGCACGTCGTCGGCGACCTCGGCGTTCAGGGTGACGATGGCGGTGCCGGCCTCGTGGCTCACGACAGCCTCGTCCACCTCGGGCAGGGCTTCCAGAGCCTTCTTCACGCGGGCTTCGCAGTGGCCGCACATCATGCCTTCCACTTTCAGGGCCTTCTTCATGGGATTATCCTCCGTTTTGACTTCGGGCGCTTCGGCGTCCGATTTTTTGTTATTTTCAGCCGCAGACTGCACCGGGGCAGCGGCGGGAGAAGCGGTTTTGTGGTCGTGCCTGGTGCTGTGCAGATCGAACAGGTTCAGACGCAGGGCGTTGCTCACGACGCAGAAGCTGGACAGGCTCATGGCAGCAGCACCGAACATGGGATTCAGGGTCAGGCCGAAGGGGATGAACAGACCAGCCGCCAGCGGGATGCCGATGATGTTGTAGATGAACGCCCAGAACAGGTTCTCGTGGATGTTCCGCAGGGTGGCGCGGCTGAGGCGGATGGCCGCAGGCACGTCCGAGAGCTTCGAGTTCATCAGCACGACGTCAGCAGCGTCGATGGCCACGTCGGTGCCTGCGCCGATGGCAATGCCGGTGTCGGCACGGGTGAGGGCGGGGGCGTCGTTGATGCCGTCACCCACCATGGCCACCTTGCCGCTGGCATGCAGCTGGCGGATGACGGCCTCCTTGCCGTCGGGCAGGACGCCCGCGATGACCTCGTCCACGCCCGCCTGCCTGCCGATGGCGTCGGCGGTGCGCTGGTTGTCGCCAGTGAGCATCACGACCCGGATGCCCATGTTCTGCAGCTGACGGATGGCTTCGGGGCTGTCCTCCTTGATGGTGTCGGCCACGGCGATAACGCCCAGCAGACGGCCTGCGCCGCCGAAGAAGAGGGGAGTCTTGCCCTCAGAGGCCAGCTTTTCAGCCTGCTGTGCCAGTGCGGCGGGCAGGGTGAGCCTGGTCTGGATGAAGGCGGCATTGCCGGCATAGATGTCCATGCCGTCCAGCTTGGCCGCCAGACCATTGCCCGGCAGGGCCGCGAAGTCAGTGACTTCCGGGGGAGTGATGGCCGTTGCCTCGGCGTCGGCCAGAACTGCCTTTGCCAGAGGATGCTCGCTGCGGCTTTCCAGCGCGGCGGCCAGCGTCAGAAGCTCCGTCTCGGTGACGCCCTCGGCAGGCAGCAGGTCGGTGACGCGGGGCGCGCCCTCGGTGATGGTGCCGGTCTTGTCCAGCGCCACGATCTGGGTGCGGCCTGCGGCTTCCAGCGAAGCGGCAGTCTTGAAGAGGATGCCGTTTTTTGCGCCGAGGCCATTGCCCACCATAATAGCCACAGGTGTTGCAAGGCCCAGTGCGCAGGGGCAGCTGATGACCAGCACGGAGATGCCGCGGGCCAGCGCATAGCCCAGCTCATGGCCCAACAGCAGCCAGACGATGGTGGTCACGACGGCGATGGAGATGACCACCGGGACGAAGAAGCCCGACACGGTGTCGGCGATCTTGGCGATAGGAGCCTTGGTGGCGGCGGCGTCGCTGACCATCTTGATGATCTGAGCCAGCGTGGTATCCTCGCCCACGCGGGTGGCCTCGCAGCGGAGGAAGCCCGACTGGTTGGTGGTGGCGGCGCTGACTTTGTCGCCGACGGCCTTGTCCACCGGGATGCTCTCGCCGGTCAGGGCGCTCTCGTTGACTGCACTGGTGCCTTCCAGCACCACGCCGTCCACCGGGATATTCTCGCCGGGGCGGACCACAAAGACGTCGCCCTTCTGCACGTCGGCGATGGCCACGGTCACTTCCGCGCCGTCCCGCACCAGTGTGGCGGTCTTGGGGGCCAGCTTCATCAGGCTCTTGAGGGCGTCGGTGGTCTTACCCTTGGAGCGGGCTTCCAGCATCTTGCCCACCGTGATGAGGGTCAGGATCATGGCGGCAGACTCGAAGTAGAACTCCATCATATAGTGCATGACGAGCGCGTCGTTGCCGTCCACCTGAGCGCGGGTCATGGCGAAGAGGGCGTAAGTGCTCCACACGAAGCTTGCCATGGAGCCGAGGGCCACCAGCGTATCCATGTTGGGTGCGCCGTGGATGAGGCCCTTGAAGCCGTTGATGAAGAACTTCTGGTTGATGACCATGACGATGCCCGCCAGCAGCAGCTGGACAAGGCCCATGGCGACGTGGTTGCCATCGAACCAGTGGGGCAGGGGCCAGCCCCACATCATGTGGCCCATGGAGAAGTACATCAGCACCAGCAGGAAGCCCAGCGAGGCGATGAGGCGGCGCTTGAGCTTCGGTGTCTCGTGGTCAGCCAGTGCGTCGAGGTCGGTGCTGGCGTCCGAAGTCTTACTGGCAGAGGCGTTCTTCGGGCTTGCGCCGTAGCCTGCCTCCTGCACCGCCGAGAGGATGGCGGCAGGGGAGGCTGTGCCTTCCACGCCCATGGAGTTTGTCAGAAGGCTCACCGAGCAGCTCGTGACGCCCGGCACCTTCTTCACGGCCTTTTCTACCCGGGCAGAGCAGGCCGCGCAGCTCATGCCCGTGACATTGTATTGTTCCATTGCGGATTCCTTTCCCTCTTATAGGATGCCCGGAACGGGGTCATTTCATGAGCCGGGGCAGCAGCTGCAGCAGTTCGTCCAGCTTCTGCGTCCCGCCGGCTCTCAAATCGTCGGCTACGCAGGTGCGGACGTGCTGGCTCAGCAGCTCTTTGGAAAAGCCGTTCAGTGCAGCGTTCACCGCAGCCACCTGCACCAGAATATCGGCGCAGTAGACGTCTTTGTCCAGCATCGTGTGGATGCCGCGCACCTGGCCCTCGATGCGGCTCAGCCGGTTGGCAAGGGCGCGGTACTCCTCAGGGGTACGGTCCTTGTGGCGGCAGCAGGAGGGAGCAGTGTCCTTTTCGGCAGGCTCAGCGGCGCAGCAGGGCTTTTTTTCAGCATCAGTCATAGCAGATGACTCCTTTCCGGGTGTATCAGTGTGAAGAGGAGATGTACCCTGTGGGGGTAAATCTCCTGACACTCTGATTTTACCACTTAGGGGTATCTGTTTCAAGCGGGTAGGATGCGCTAACTGTGAAAACTTTGTGAAAACGAAAGCGGCGAAATGCAGAAACGGGAACCTCCCGGTAAAGGAAAGCTCCCGTTTCTGTTTAGGATAGGAAAGAGAATGTCATAAATAGGGGGAGGGGGTCACAGGTTGGTGTAACCCATCAGATAGCGGTCCACCTCGGCGGCACATTCCGCAGCGTCCCTCTGAATGCCGGTAAAAAGAAAAGGCGTCCCAGATGGGTCGGCGAAGACTCATCTGGAACGCCCTTGTTCCGGATAACAAGAATATTATACAAAGGTGCTGAAAAAGATTCAAGTGACAGCTGCACCAAATGTGGGTACACCGGCCCTCTTTTTTCTTGTTCAAAACAGACACACCCGGTGGGAAAAAGTATGGCTTATCAAGGCCGCGCTTTCCGATGGATCGATGGACAAATCGCTCACACCACTGCACAGAAGGTGTGGCCCAGCGGCCTTTTTGTGAGAAATGACAAATATTCGTCCGAAAGATTGTTGACAAAATCTATTGAAAAAACGATAGGGGGGGGTGGGTAGAATAAAAGAAGGAAAAACCACGAAACAGGAGGTAAAAATTATGCGGTTACGGAAAAATATGAAGCGGACGGCAGCGGCCGTCCTGGCCCTGAGCATGGCGGTGTCGGCAGTTGCTGCCCCGGCCTCGGCTGCTTACATCTGTGATGTGAGTCAGGGCAATGTGGAAATCTCTGTGGACGAAAGCGGCACGCAGAGCATCACGGTGGGCGGTAAGAAAGTCGAGGACATTGGTGAAGACAAAGGTAAGATCATCATCACCGGCGACAACACCAAGCCCACCGCAAGCCTGAATGCGGCAGAGGAGAACACCTCCGAGGTTGAAAAGTCCGGCGAAAACGCCTCCGAGGTTGAAAAGTCCGGCGAGACCAAGACCGAGGGCGAGGGGAAGACCCAGAACTCTGCCGCCGAGAACAAGGAGCAGGCCGAAGAGCCCACCTCTCAGGAGCTGCTGGCCCCGGAGGATGAGGAGAAGAAGGACGAGCAGAAGTCCGCCGACTCTCAGGAGCCGGAGCAGGACAAACAGACCGAAAAGACCTCCAATCAGGTAATTGAGTACGGCCAGTATGACCCCGAGGCCCAGAAGGAGGCCGCCAAGCCTGCCGCCAAGCCTGCTGCGGAGCAGGAGACCGGGGAGAAAAAGCCCGCTGAGGAGAAGACCTACGAGGCCACCAACGCCCCCACCTCCCTTACCGAAAAGGCGCAGGCTGCCGCCAACAATGTGGTGAAGATCATCAATAATTCTGCCAATGCTCTGAAGGTCATCCTCCGTGACCTGAAGGTGGATGCAGGGGATACAAACAAGAGCGCTGTGACCGTTTCCGGCACCGGCAATGTGACGCTAGAGCTGGACGGTAAGAATGAGCTGACCGGTGGAACGGGGACGGTACAGAATGAATATTACGCTACCCGTGCAAGAGCAGGTCTCAAAAGCGAAATGGGTAAAACGACCATTACGGACGATGGCAACGATGGTACGTTGATCGCCACAGGCGGAACAATCGTGGTAGATGACTCTTATGCGGGCACATCGGGTACTATAGTAGCAGGATTAGGTATTGATGGAGCCGTGATCGCAGGCGGTACAATCGTTGCAAAGGGCGGCGATGTGGTGTTTGAATCCAGTGCAAGCGGAAATGCGCCCTATTTTGCAGCAGGCTCGGGAATTTTGACGACTGAGATCTCCGGAGGCATCGTTGAGGCGACCGGAGGCAGTGCCATCGGGGACGGAACTTTAGGTGGTCTTCTGGAAGCTGGCTACGGAGTCGGCGGCGATGATTTTATTAATGTGAGCGGGGTTAAGACTGCAATCACTGGCGGAACGGTAAAAGCCACCGGCGGAAATGGCAAAAGTTTAGGTGGATTTGGTCTCCGCTTGTCTTCAATGAGCATAAGCGGCGGCACTGTGATAGCACAGGGCGGAACCGGAGAGACCGGCGGTAGCGGTGTGCAAAGTGCAACGATCTCCGGCGGCACTGTCGTGGCTGTTGGTGGTGCGGGAAGCAAAACCGGCGGCGATGGGTTTAATGAATATGGCACAGTGAAGGTTACCGGCGGCAGTGTGACCGCTCAGGGCGGCAAGGGCAAAGAGAAAGATGGTGCTGCCGTTGGGAGTGAGGAGAATGTTACCGGCACTGTAAATAAGGTGGACTCGGGCCATGTGCATCAATACACCGATAGCGACGTTGTGAAAGAGGCCACCTGCACCAGCGAGGGCTACAAGCTGAAGAAGTGTAGCAAGTGTGGCGCAGAAGAAATGGAGCGTATTGGCAAAAAAGACCATACCTGGGTGCAGAGTAAGCACCAGGACGCAACCTGTGTCGAAGGCGGATACACCGAGTATAAGTGCTCCGCCTGCGGCGAAACGAAGCGTGACGAAATATCTGCTACCGGTGAACACCACTTTACCGTAGTTAAAGAGGTGGTCGCCCCCACCTACACCTCCGAGGGCTACACCATCTACAAGTGCGAGACTTGTGATGAGACCGAGAAGCGGGACGTTGTGCCTATGCTGGTACCCGAGAGCAACGGCAGCTCCTCCGCTGTCACCCTGACCGTGACCGGCGCAGGGGCCTACGAGACCTCCATTGCCGATGGCCGGTATGTTGTGGCAGTGCCTGCTGAGACTGCCGTCCTTTCCGGCTGCCTGGGCAACCTGAAGGAGCTGAAGGCGC
>OGIU01001490.1_pt1 | contig 11050 bp, 9 predicted proteins | sample 1571791 | NCBI WGS metagenome assembly OGIU01 (sample SAMEA2582104, study PRJEB24529) | metagenome | biome: Human gut stool | place: China | collected 2011
TGTCTCAAGTTTTTTTACTCTATCTGGAGAGTTTACTGATTACGGCGCTATTGGTAGGGAGTTTTCTCGGATTATGGATTGGGCTGCGTGCTGTTCGCCGTGTTGATAAAACAATCAAAGATCGACAAGCTCATCTGTATGATATGCTATTGATTGCAGTGATGACGATTCCGATTTTATCCTTTGCAATGATGGGGATTCTGCTTATCTTCAGAGCATAATGTTTGAAAAAAGAGCTTAATAACGTTAGAATAACAGTGATTACAATAAAGGAAGTAAATTTATGTACGACACAATTATTATTGGAGCTGGACCAGCAGGCATGACAGCTGCGCTTTATGCTGCTAGAAGTAATCTTAAAGTGGCTCTTTTGGAACGTGGCATTCCAGGCGGACAAATGAACAATACCTCAGATATTGAAAATTATCCTGGATATGCTAATATCAGTGGTCCAGAACTAGCCGAAAAAATGTTTGAACCGCTCGAAAATTTGGGAGTGGAGCATTTGTTTGGCTCTGTTGAAAAAATCGAACACCAAGGAGCAATAAAAAAAGTCTTTACAGAAGATGAGATTTTTGAAACCAAGACGCTTATTATTGCGACTGGAGCTGTTCATCGTCATCTAGGAGTTCCGGGTGAAGAAGAATTAAACAGCCGCGGGGTGTCTTACTGTGCAGTCTGTGACGGAGCCTTTTTCCGAGATGAAGATTTGCTTGTGGTCGGTGGAGGCGACTCTGCGGTGGAAGAGGCTGTATTTTTGACTCGTTTTGCAAAAACGGTGACGATTATTCATCGGCGCGATGAATTGCGAGCCCAAAAGTTACTGCAAGAACGTGCATTTGCCAATGAAAAAATTCATTTTATCTGGGATTCAGTTGTGAAGGAAATCAAAGGTGACAAGCGCGTTAGCAGCGTTATGGTAGAGAATGTCAAAACGGGTGAAATATCTGAACATGAATTTGGCGGTGTCTTTATCTATGTTGGTTTAGATCCAGTTAGTGAGTTTGCCAAAGATTTGGGCATTACCAATGAAGCAGGCTGGATTGTAACCGATAATCATATGAAAACGGCTATTTCTGGCATCTATGCTATTGGAGATGTTCGCGAAAAAGATCTTCGCCAAGTAACGACAGCTGTCGGTGACGGAGCGGTTGCAGGGCAAGAAGTCTACAAGTATATCACAGAGAATTTTTAGAGCGAAAGACCAAAATCATCTTGAAAATTTTTGTTTCGTAGTCTCAGCTACGCAAGGCTTCTCAGCAGTTTAGGTGGTGGATAAAAAACGAAGTGTTTGACAAAGGTATTCTTTCGAACTTGTAAAGCGAATGTCTTTAGACTTTTGTTCCAGCATTAAGTGTACTCTAAACGCACGATATAAACAAAGGAAGCTGAGCACTTATTCCAGCTTCTTTTTGCTTAATGAAAAACCAGTAATGCATTGGAGGATTGGAAATGAAAGGGTTTCTTTTGATTTGTTCAATTCTCGTGCTCTCATAAATGACTAGTGAAATTGTCAGAATTGTGGTACAATGGAAAAGTTCATGTGAAAAGGAGGCTTCGTATGAGTGAAAAGAATTCTGAAAATAATAAGAATAAAATGGAACGTGGCTTAAAAAATCGTCATGTCCAAATCATTGCTATTGCTGGGACAATTGGAACGGGTCTCTTTTTAGGAGCAGGACGTTCGATTAGTCTGACAGGGCCGTCAATTATTCTCATTTACATGTTGACCGGCGTCTTTATGTATTTGATGATGCGGGCGATTGGAGAGATGTTGTATTATGATCCAGACCAGCACACATTTATCAACTTCATTACCAAGTATCTTGGGAATGGCTGGGGTTATTTTTCTGGTTGGTCCTATTGGATTTCCCTCATTTTTATCGGTATGGCAGAAATCACGGCAGTTGCACAGTACGTCCAATTTTGGTTTCCGACTTGGCCAGCATGGCTGATTCAAATCGTCTTCCTTGCCGTTTTGAGCATGGTCAATCTGATTGCAGTCCGAGTTTTTGGTGAAGTTGAATTTTGGTTTGCCATGGTTAAGATTGTAGCGATTATTGCTTTGATTGTGACAGCGATTTTTATGGTGTTGACAGGCTTTAAAACGCCCAATGGTGTAGCCAGCATCAGCAATATCAGTCAAAATTTCCAATTATTTCCTAATGGTTTTATGAGTTTTGTCATGGGCTTTCAAATGGTCTTCTTTGCTTATCAAGCTATTGAATTTATTGGAATCACAACGTCTGAAACGGCAAATCCTCGGCAGGTATTGCCAAAGGCTATTAAAGAAATCCCCTTGCGGATCGTTCTTTTCTACGGTGGCTCTTTGCTTGCAATTATGGCGATTATCCCTTGGCGGGATTTAGCAACCACAGATTCTCCCTTTGTGATTGTTTTCAAGTTGGCAGGCCTTAAATGGGCTGCAGCTTTGATTAACTTTGTCGTATTGACTTCAGCTGCTTCAGCTTTGAACTCTACCTTGTATTCGACTGGGCGTCATTTGTATCAAATTGCACATGATTCACCTAATCGCTTTTTGAATGGAATCGGTGCTGGGAAATTATCCAGACAAAATGTTCCGCAAAACGCTATTTTGACCTCAGCGGTAGTGATTGCATTAGCTGCTTTTATTCAGGTATTACCAGGAGTATCAGACTCCTTTGCTTTGATTACTGCTTCTTCATCAGGAGTTTATATTGCTATCTATGCACTCACTATGATTGCTCACTTGAAATACAGAAAATCAAAAGAATTTATGGCAGATGGCTATCTAATGCCAGCCTATAAGTTTCTCAATCCTCTTACTTTGCTCTTCTTTGCCTTTGTATTTATAACCCTCTTTTTACAAAAATCAACCGTTGTAGGAGCAATCGGTTCAGCTATTTGGATACTTGTATTTGGTATTTATAGCCAATTGAAATTTAAAGATAAATAATAATATAATAAAACCAAGGATAAATTTGCGACTTTTTTAAAGTTGTTCCAAATGCACCTTGGTTTTTAAGATGTTTTAAAACTGAAAATTTAAACAGCGCAATACAACAGAAAACTTGAGAATAGTTATTTAAACACCTAAAGTTGAACAAGATTTCCTCTTGCTCTTTTGATTTGTGGTATAATAAGTAAAAATACATCTTACAAGGAGTCGTTATGTATCCAGATGATAGTTTAACCTTGCATACGGATTTGTATCAAATCAACATGATGCAAGTTTATTTTAGAAGAAATATTCATAATAAACGAGCTGTTTTTGAAGTTTATTTTCGGAAAGAGCCCTTTCATAGTGGCTATGCGGTTTTTGCTGGCTTGGAGCGGATGGTTCATTATTTAAATCATTTGACATTTTCAGATAGTGATATTGCCTATCTTCGTTCTCTTGACTATGATGAAGAATTTTTAGACTATTTAGCAAATTTGAAATTGGAATTAACAGTGCGTTCTGCACAAGAGGGAGACTTGGTCTTTGCCAATGAACCCATTGTTCAAGTAGAAGGTCCTCTTGCTCAATGTCAATTAGTGGAAACTGCCTTATTAAACATTGTCAACTATCAAACCTTGGTAGCGACAAAAGCAGCTCGGATTCGCTCAGTCATCGAAAATGAGCCTTTAATGGAATTTGGTACACGCCGAGCACAGGAAATGGATGCGGCTATCTGGGGAACTCGTGCGGCAGTGATTGGTGGAGCAAATGGAACCAGTAATGTTCGTGCTGGAAAGCTCTTTGATATTCCAGTCTTAGGAACGCATGCTCATGCTCTCGTCCAAGTCTATGGAAATGACTATGAAGCTTTTAAGGCGTATGCTGAAACGCACCATGACTGTGTTTTCTTGGTGGATACCTATGATACATTCCGCCTCGGTGTTCCTGCAGCGATTCAAGTAGCGCGTGAAATGGGGGATAAAATCAATTTCCTTGGAGTGCGAATTGATTCAGGGGATTTGGCTTATATTTCTAAAAAAGTTCGCCAGCAACTGGATGAAGCTGGTTTTCCAAATGCTAAAATCTACGCTTCTAACGACTTGGATGAAAATACAATCCTCAACTTAAAAATGCAAAAGGCCAAGATTGATGTGTGGGGTGTTGGAACTAAGCTCATCACGGCTTATGACCAACCAGCACTGGGAGCCGTTTATAAGATTGTGGCTATTGAAGATGAACATGGCAATTTGCGTAATACGATTAAGCTCTCTAATAATGTGGAAAAAGTATCAACGCCGGGTAAAAAACAAGTTTGGCGGATTACTAGCCGTGCAAAAGGCAAGTCAGAAGGAGACTATATTACTTATGATGGTGTAGATGTGAATGCTATCACCGAATTGGAAATGTTCCATCCGACCTACACTTACATTAATAAAACTGTGACAAATTTTGATGCAGTACCTCTTTTGGTTGATATCTTTAAACAAGGTCAACTTGTCTATGAATTGCCAACCTTAACAGAAATCCAACAATATGCTCGCAAGGAATTTGACAAGTTGTGGGACGAGTACAAACGGGTTCTCAATCCGCAAGATTATCCTGTGGATTTGGCGCGTGATGTATGGCAAGACAAGGTTGATTTGATTGATCAAATGCGCAAAAAAGCGAATCAAATGGGAGAAACAAAATGACCTTACAAGAAACGATTATCCAGCAGTTAGGCGTGAACCCTGTCATTGACCCAGAGGAAGAAATTCGTAAATCCATTGATTTTTTAAAGGATTATCTTAAAAAACATTCTTTTTTGAAAACCTATGTTTTAGGAATTTCGGGCGGACAAGATTCTACTTTAGCAGGACGTTTGGCGCAATTGGCAATAGAGGAAATGCGTGCGGAGACTGGCGATGCTAGCTATCAATTTATCGCAGTGCGTTTGCCATATGGGGTGCAGGCTGACGAAGACGATGCACAGCGAGCTCTTGCTTTTATCCAGCCGGATGTCAGTCTTGTTGTCAACATCAAAGAAAGTGCAGATGCTATGACAAAAGCGGTTAAGGCTACAGGAGCGACTGTCTCAGACTTCAATAAAGGCAACATCAAAGCTCGCAGCCGCATGATTGCGCAATACGCTTTAGCAGGCTCTTATAAAGGAGCAGTTGTCGGAACAGATCATGCAGCAGAAAATGTAACAGCTTTCTTTACGAAATTTGGTGATGGTGGTGCAGATATTCTGCCACTTTATCGTCTCAATAAACGGCAAGGGAAACAGCTGTTGGCTGCCTTGGGCGCTGATTCTGCCCTCTATGAAAAAGTACCAACAGCAGACCTGGAAGAAGAAAAGCCAGGCATTGCAGATGAAGTCGCTCTCGGTGTCACTTACAACGAAATTGATGACTATTTGGAAGGTAAGACCATTTCTGACCAATCGAAAGCTACCATTGAATCTTGGTGGCACAAAGGGGAGCACAAACGTCATTTGCCGATTACAATCTTCGATGATTTTTGGAAATAAGCAGGAGAATTGTTCTGACTTATGTTTTTTAAAATACGTCGGTTACTAAAATCAGCTGTATAACAAAAAGTTAGGTGCGCCTAACTTTTTGTTTGAAGATTTTTGGAAATAAGCTATAATAGTGTTTAGAATTAGAAGGAGGTATCTATGAATTCTATAGATCAACAATTTACAGATAAATTATATGCAAATTATGAAGCAACTGCTAAGTATGCTGCAATTGAAAATGCAGTTAGCCACAATGGTTTATTAACATCGCTTGAAAAACGCAGCAGTGCAATTGAAAACAATCCTGTGTTTTCTATTGACTTAACCAAAGATAAAGTCAGCAATCAAAAAGCGTCTGGACGTTGCTGGATGTTTGCAGCGCTCAATACATTCCGTCATAAAATGATTGCAGGCTTTCAATTGGAAGAATTTGAATTGTCTCAAGCGCACACATTCTTTTGGGATAAATATGAAAAATCCAACTGGTTTTTGGAGCAAGTCTTAGCAACAGCTGACCAAGACTTAACCAGTCGTAAAGTGAAATTCCTCTTAGATACGCCTCAACAAGACGGCGGACAATGGGATATGGTTGTGGCACTTTTTGAAAAATATGGGGTTGTTCCAAAATCAGTTTACCCAGAATCCATTTCATCTAGCAATAGCCGTGAGCTCAACCAATATCTCAATAAATTACTCCGTCAAGATGCACAAATCTTGCGTGATTTGGTTACTAGTGGAGCAGATGCGACAGCTATTCAAGCTAAAAAAGAAGAGCTCTTGCAAGAAATCTTTAATTTCTTAGCAATGTCACTTGGACTCCCACCTCGTACTTTTGATTTTGCTTATCGTGATAAAGATAACAATTTCCACAGTGAAACTGGACTGACACCACAAGCATTTTACAAAAAATACGTGGATCTTCAATTAGATGACTACGTTTCAATCATCAATGCTCCTACAGCTGACAAACCATACGGCAAATCTTATACAGTTGAGATGTTAGGAAATGTCGTAGGAGCACGTGATGTTCGTTATTTGAATGTTAATATGGAGCGTTTGAAAGAGCTGGCTATTGCTCAAATGCAGGCTGGAGAAACTGTTTGGTTTGGTTCTGATGTCGGTCAATCTAGCAACCGCAAAGCGGGCGTTATGGTTAATGACATGTACGATTTCACATCAAGCATGGATATTGAATTGACACAAGATAAGGCAGGACGTTTGGATTACAGCGAAAGTCTCATGACCCATGCTATGGTCTTGACAGGTGTTGATTTGGATGAAAATGGAAAATCAACAAAATGGAAAGTAGAAAATTCTTGGGGTGACAAAGTCGGAGACAAAGGTTATTTTGTTGCCAGCGACGACTGGATGGACGAGTACACTTATCAAATCGTTGTCCGTAAAGAATTCTTAACAGCAGAAGAACTAGCTGCTTATGAGGCAGAACCAAAAGTACTTGCCCCATGGGATCCAATGGGAGCTTTGGCTAGCAAATAATAAGAATTAAAAAGAAGCGGTATAAAAAATTTTGATACTTAATGAAAATCAAATTGCAAACTAAGAGATGAGTCCGTAAGCAGATTAAAAGAGGAGCTTTTGAGATCGCAGACGAAACTGACAAAGTTTGAAGAGATTTTCATAAGGTATAAGACTGCTTCATGGAGATTCCACAAGGAATTGAAATATAAAAACACGAACAATCTTATAGCCAGTTATTTACTGGTCTTGATTGTTCGTGTTTTTTAATTTTTACAAAACTCTGATTTGAAGGTGTTAACTTTTAAACGGCTTAGCTTTCAGGAACTTGTTCATTATCGATTTCGTGAAGGAGGAGTTTCTGAATTTCCACTGCTATTAGGAGAACTTGCAGACGTAGAAGCACTCGGTTCTGTACTTGATGAAGCAGAGCTGCTTGATGACTCTTGGGTAGAACTTTCTTGGCTGCTTGAAGAAGATGATGATTCTTCAAGGCTCGAACTGGAAGTAGAATTATAATAATTTCCTTGGTATCTATTAGTGGAATTGGCTAAAAAGACATAATTTCCGCTACGATAAAGGCCGCTAGGCATTTCCCAGTCTTCTGTCCCACTTTCAGACAAGTAAGACATCATGGCACGGTAAACATCTGTTGCAACTTTCACACCGTCATCCAGAACAGGAGTGAGACGATTGGTGTAACCTGTCCACACCGCCATTGAATATTTCTGTGTATAACCAACAAATAGTTCATCTGGAGTTACAACACTGGAGCCACCATAAGGCTTCGTTAGTTTCGCCAATTCATCATCGGAATAGTTGGAAGTCCCTGTTTTACCAGCTTGATAGACACCAGATATAGCTGCATTGGTCCCAGTACCAGATGTAAGAACTGTTTTCAGCATATTTGTCATCATGTAAGCTGTTGTTTCTTTCATTGCGGTTGTACCTTGATTAGAGAAATCTTTTGAGGTTCCATCGCTAAAGACAACACGGCTGACATATTGTGGTTTGTAATAAGTTCCACCATTTGCAAAAGCAGCATAGGCAGCAGCCATTTTTTCACTGCTGGCACCATATTTTCGATCGGATTTTGTCGTGTTACTTGAAATGGCATTTGCATATACCATATCTGGATAATTAATGCCCAGTCCGCTTAGGAATTTCTTAGACTTGCTGAGTCCGACGGCTTCTAACGTCTTGACAGCTGGAACGTTCCGAGACTCTTGAAGTGCATACTGAATGGTGATGTTTCCAAAATAGCGCATATCCCAGTTGTAGACTGGAGTAGTTGTTCCAGGATAATTATAAGGAGCATCACTAATGTAAGCAGCCGTAGAAGTATAAATGCCATTTTCAATGGCTGGAGCGTAATCCGTGAGTGGTTTCATGGTTGATCCCCAGTCGCGATTGGTTTCAACTGCTTGGTTAGTACCAAAAGAAACATTTGAAGCTTGATTTCGGGCTCCTAGTTGAGCAATTACCTTACCAGTTGTAGCATCTATAATGGTAGAAGCTACTTGTAATTCATCATCTGGATAAGCAACATATTCATTGCTATTATAAATATTCCAAAGGCGCTCTTGAGCTGCTCTGTTTACGTTTGTATAGACTTCCATTCCTGTCGTCAGCAAGTTATAACCCGTTTCTTCTTGGACTTGCTCAATAACTTGCTTTAAGTAGTTATCCATGTAAGCAGGATAAGAAGCTGAATTTTTTAAGCTTTGCAGACCATCTGTGACGGGTGTATTGACTGCTTTTTCATATTGCTCAGCAGAGATGTATTTGAGTTTATACATTTCTGACAATACAAGATTGCGACGATTTTTAGCAGCTTCTGGTTTTGTATAAGGGTCGTATTGGTTTGGTGCCTGAGGCATCCCCGCCAATAAAGCAGTTTGAGCTAAGCTCAAATCTTTCAAATCTTTGCCGTAATAACTTTGAGCAGCTGTTTGCATACCGTAGTTACCATTTGACATATAGACCTTATTTACATAATATGTAATAATTTCTTGCTTAGTGGCTTTGCGCTCCAATTGAATAGCTAACCAGGCTTCTTGAATTTTCCGTGATAGTGTTTGGTCGGCACTTGAAGTGGAGAAGTAGGTCAGTTTAATCAACTGTTGCGTCAACGTTGACCCTCCTTGTCGATTTCCTTTGCGCAAGTTATTTAAAAAAGCGCCTAAAATACGAACAGAATCCACACCACGATGGTTGAAGAAACGGTGGTCTTCAATTGCAACGATAGCTCGTACTAAGTCAGTTGGAATATCACTTGTTGCCGCATTGACCCTTTTTTCAGAACCTAAGTCAGCAACAAGATTGTTTTCACTATCATAGATTTTACTGGAAGTTGTGGCGACTAGTTTCTTTTCTGACAAGGCAGGTGCCTTGTGAACTTGATAGAGAAAAATTCCTCCACCAGCTACAACTCCAAGCATAAATAATGTAATGAGACCGATAGCTACATATTTTGCAGCTGTCAGTAAAGATTGCTTATTCATTTATTTTACCACCTAGTAAATTTTGTTGAATGATTTCAAGATAGGGAATGCTAGGAAGACCATTCTGTGAGATAGAATATCCATGCTTTTGAATGTAGTCAAGTGGCATGGACTTTTTCCCCTTGTCAACCTTGAAGAAGTTAATTAAATAAGGAGCAGGAAGTAGATATGTCAATTTTAAGGCTGAAAAGTGCAATAAAACGAAGCAAATTCCTCCTTGTTTGACGACTTGTTCCATGTGCTTGATTTGATGAGCATGAAAATTTTTCATCGGCATGGAAGCCTTTTGATGTGTTTCTTTTGCTTCAAAATCTATATAATGTCCTTGATAGACACCAGAATAGTCTGTTGTAGAGGCTTGTCGAAAGTAGGCTTCAACAATTTTTGCCCGACTACGTCTGGGATAATCCACTTTTACAATCTGAATAGGGGTCGGCTTCTTGTGAATGACCGCTAAATCGTGACTAAGATAATAATCATTCGTTTCATTGATCATTTTTTCAAACGACATTCCCCGATTCGCAAAGTCAACGGACTTCTTTTTGGGAAGTCTTAATGAATTTCGAGAGGGAACTTTATGTGGATAGTTGACCATATATCTCCTTATTGGTACAATAACATCACTCTATTATAACATAAAAAAGGAAATAAAGGGATAATTTAAGTGGTTAGCGTACTAATAGTGGGTTATCGGAATTTTGATTTGGGAATTTTTAATGACAAAGACCCTCGAATCAAGATTATTAAAAAAGCCATTCAGCGAGATTTAACGCGTTTATTGGAAGAAGGTGCGGAGTGGCTGATTTTCACTGGGAATTTAGGTTTTGAAGTTTGGACACTAGAGGTTGCAAAAGAATTGCAGCAAGATTACGATTTTCAAATTGCGACGATTTTTACTTTTGAGAATCAAGGTGAAAGCTGGAATGAAGCCAATCAAGAAAAATTAAGTCGTTTTAAACAGGTGGATTTTGTTAAATACGCCTATCCTCATTATGAAAATCCCAGCCAATTTCGTGATTACAATCACTTTCTACTCAGTAATACAGACGGGGCTTATATTTTTTACGATGAAGAAAATGAAACAAATTTAAAACATCTTTACCAAATGATGAAGAAACAAGAACAATATTTTATCAAACAATTAACATTTGATGACTTGAATGAGGTCGCAGAAAATTTTTCCGAAAATTAGATGTTTAACCTTGATTTTTGCGGTTCATTTTTTATATAATTAAAGTAATGAACGAGAATGGAGAGAGAAATGGCTAGTATTATTTACACACCGAAAGATATTTTTGATCAAGATTTTAAAGTTGGCGTCCGTGGATATAGCAAGGTTGAAGTGGACGAATTTTTAGATGATGTCATTAAAGATTACGAAACGTATGCTGCTTTGGTAAAGGAACTGCGTGAAGAAAATGCTCGTTTGAAAGCAGGACTCGCTAAAAAGTCAAATGAGGCAGCAACTTCACCTTTGACGCAATCTATCATGGAAACCCCTCAAGTGGCATCTGCTACGCTGACAAATTTTGATATTTTAAAACGCTTAAATCGTTTGGAAAAAGAAGTATTCGGCAAGCAAATCTTAAATAACGAAATTTAATAAGTAATGTGCAATTTTTGGATAATCGCGTGAAGAGTCGTCTT
>OGIU01001491.1_pt1 | contig 11048 bp, 6 predicted proteins | sample 1571791 | NCBI WGS metagenome assembly OGIU01 (sample SAMEA2582104, study PRJEB24529) | metagenome | biome: Human gut stool | place: China | collected 2011
AGGAATTATGCTTATGGCATTACTTGCAGCAGCTGTAGTTCTTTTCGAAAAGAAGAGAAAGAGAGTTTAGTGTAAGCAAATAGTATAATAAAACATATGAATGAGGTCTGGTTATCCAGACCTCATTTTTGTATATAGATATATGATAATTATTGTACAATTATTACAAAGTAATATCTAGTTTTAACGACTTTCAGAAAAACATTTACTAAAAGTGTTATTGACTATTTGTTCTATTAGATGGTACTCTTATTACAGATTTATGAAAAGGAAAAGGAGGCTTTTTTCATGAGAAAAAGAACTAAAAGAATGTTGTCTGTTCTTATGGCAGCTTTAATGGTTGTTAGTATTATGCCGGTTAACGGCTCTAATAACATTGTTGCTAAAGCATCGACAGCAAGTGAAGAGTCTTCTGTTGTGACATGGTCAGCAGCAGATATTCTTGCAGCACAAGAAGGAGACTCAGGATTAGTGTTATGTGGCTCAGGATGGGCTAATAATAATGCTACAGATGACAAGACATTTGAAGACGGTTTTAGTGCATTAGGAGACAATGCCAAGGCAGGATCTACAAAGGCACAGACAGATGGAAAGACAGCAGCAGGAACAGTACCAGATAATGGATGCTATGTAAAATATACAGCACCTGTTAATGGTGAATTAGCTATTAATACTAAGATAGGAAAGGGAAAGACTTTCTATATAGTAGCGGAAGATGGAACCAAGGTGGCCGAAGTAAAAAACTCTACAAGTGCAAGTACTTATAATACAGTTAAGGCTACGGTAGAATCAGGTAAGACATATTACGCATACCTTGGAGGAGCAACAGCTCAGATCTGGAAAGTATATTATTCACAGTTAAATAAGAAGACTGTAGTTGACTGGGAATCAGTAGCAAAGCCAGTTATCAGTAAAGTAGAAGCAGGCGCAGATGGTTTTACTGTTACTGTTGAAGGAATTGTGGATGAGTATAATGGGGCTGAAGATATTGTGGTAACAATGCTTCATAATGATGGACAGGCTGGAGAAGCTGTTATAAAGAGATCAGAAGGAACAGCAACAGTTAATTTTACAGCTCATGAAAGTGGTGATTATACATTTGTAGCAACAGCACAGAGATTAGGTTGTGCAGATAAAGCTTCAGATGTTTATGAAGTAAAAGATTTCATACTCGGTGTTAAGATGCCAACTATTACATGGGCTGAAAACAAGGGTAATGGAGAAGTATATCTTGACTGGGTTAATATAAGTGATGCAAAGGATTATACTTTAACATATAAGGTTAAAGGTTCTGATGAAAGCACAGCAGTTAAGATTGATGGAATCACAGAAGGTGATTATACAGTTAAGAATTTAACAGTTGGAAGTACATATGTATTCAGTGTTGTTGCAAATAGAGCAGATGGATATTGTTCAGCTGCTTCAGAAAAAGAGTTATCAGTAACTGCAGATACACAGAAGAACTGGTATGTATCAACTGTTGGTTCAGCTCAGGAGACTAAGGCAACTATCACAGAGGCTGATGGTAATGCACAGGTTATAAATATTGCTAATGGTGATACAGCATCTAAGAAAGTTGCTACAGTTGAAGCAAAAGATATTACTAATACAACAGGAAGTATGGAAATTCAGGCTAAGGCTTCAGGAAAGATTTCTGATGATGAAGATGGATTCTCATATTACTACACTAAGGTTAATCCAGAGAAAGAGAACTTTGAATTAACTGCAACATTTACAGTAACAGATGCATCTCTTACACCTGATAATCAGACTGGTTTTGGTGTTGTAGTTGCAGATACATTAGGTGTTAATAACTGGGGTACACCAAGTTATGTACACAAATATTTTAACTACTTCTCATCAATGATGTACAGCTCTAAGAGTAATGCTCCAACAATGCGTTATATCACAGGTTATACATCAGCAGATACTTCTAACAAAGATGGTGTAGACAGAGTTAATAATAACGTTAAGTTTAACCAGTTAACAGGAACAGATATGTTCAAGGTTGGAGCTGAGTATACATTTACAGTAAGAAAGACTAATGATGGATACGAAGCAGTTGCAACAACAGAGAATGGAACACAGACACAGAAGCTTACAGCTAATGATTTTACATCAGTACAGGAAGATGGAACAGTAGTTGTAGGTGTTATGGTAGCAAGAAAGATTGGTGTTAAGATTACTGATATCAAGTTTACTACATCACAAAGTAAGGGACTTGCAACATCTGAGGTCGTAGAAGACAAGGTAACACCATCAATCAGAGTATATTCTTCTAACACATGTGGAGCAGGTGAGTATGAATACACGGTAGTTCCTAATTGTGCAGGAACTTTAAAGGTAACAGGAAGTGCTGACGGTAAGGCTATTTCTAAGGAAGTAACAGCTGATGAGGCTGTAAGAATTCCAGTTGCAGTTAATGTTGGAAGCAATACTATTAAGGCAGAATTTGAACCAGCAGCGGCAGCTAATATTACATCAACTACAACAGTAACAAGTGAAACAAATGTTACTCGTAAGGTATATGGTGAGGCTGGACAGACAATTATTGTAACTCCAGATGGTAAGACAACTGGTGACGGAACTGAAGAAAGTCCATTAGATATTAATACAGCAGTTTCATATGCACAGCCAGGACAGACTATTCTTATGAAGAATGGTGTATATGATAAATGGATTACAATTAACAGAAGCGTATGCGGAACAGCAGATAAGCCAATTAATCTTGTTGCAGAATCAATCTCAACAGATGGAACTGATGGTGTTGTATTGTCAGGCGCAGGTCTTACAGTAATCGGAAGTTATTGGCATGTATATGGTTTATATGTAAAGGATTCATCAGGGGTAGGTATTCAGGTAAGCGGTAACTATAATACAATAGATATGTGTACAGTAAATCATGCGGCAAACAGTGGTATTCAGATAAGCAGAAACGGTGGAGCTGATAACTATGCAGGAATTCAGGGTAAGTTATGGCCAACAGGAAATCTTATCAAGAACTGTGAGTCATTTGATAACTGTGATGCAGGAAGAAATGATGCAGATGGATTTGCAGCAAAATTAACATGTGGTGAAGGCAACAGATTCTATGGTTGTATATCACATAACAATATTGATGATGGCTGGGATCTCTATGCCAAGTCAGTATCTGGTACAATTGGTTCAGTTACAATTGAAAACTGTGTAGCATACAACAATGGATGGCTTACAACAGATGATGTAACTGCAGCAGGTTATAACTATGGTGAAGGTAATGGATTTAAGTTAGGTGGAGGATACCTTAAGGGTGGACATAAGCTTATTAACTGTGTTTCATTTGGAAATCATGCAAAGGGAATAACAAGTAACAGCTGTCCTGATATTTCTATTACAAGATGTACAGCTTACAACAACGGTAATGCAGATTCATATAGCGTAGGTCTTAATACAATGGACTCTATGCTTAAGGAGTGGAAGGTTAGCGGTCTTATATCTATGTCTAAGGCAGATTTAACTGCTAAGGCAGACCTTATTCCTTTCTCACAGCATGGAGATGATAACTACATTTATAATGGATCAGAATCATACAATAATCTTGGTCAGAAGGCTACAGATGAGTGGTTCGAGAGTGTAGATACAACAATCAGACCATCAAGAAATGCAAACGGAACAATTGATATGCATAATCTCTTGGTTATTAAGAGTGGCGTATTAAGCGATAATGTTGGTGCAAGACTTGATACAACAAGTGAAGAAGCAATAAGCGTTAAGCCACAGGCTGGCGAAGTTGTATCTCATGTATTTGAGTGGACAACAACTAAGGAAGCAACATGTACAGAAAAGGGTGAAAAGCATGGAACATGTACAATATGTGGACATGAAGAAACAAGAGAAATTGAAGCCCTTGGACATGAATTTGCCAATGAGTTCACAGTAGATAAGGAAGCTACTACTACAGAAGAAGGCTCTAAGTCACAGCACTGTTTACATGCAGGTTGTACAGAGAAGACTAATGTAACAGTCATTCCTAAGCTTACAGCAGGCAGCGAAGATGTTAACCCAACACCTTCAACACCTGATAATAAGGATGATGCAAATGTTCCATCAACAGGAACAGATTCATCAGAGAAAGCACCTGCAGCACAGACAGGAGATACAATGCATGCAGTACCATTTGCATTAGCAATGATTATCTCTGCAGGAGTAGTTGTTATTGAGATTTCTAGAAAGAAGAAAGCAGTAAGATAATAACAGTTAAACAGATAATAATAATGGCTGGTGATATGAGTGAATCATATCACCAGCCAGTTTTTATATAAGCATTTTTATCTGTAATTCTGCAGAGTAGGTGTTGAATTAACTCCAAGAGGAGTTGTTACACCAGCAGCGGTTGTTACTTTGTAAGTAATAGTAATACCTGCACCAGGAGCAATTGAGTTGCCAAACATATATGCAACATCAAGGTCATGGTAAGTACCTGTATACATTCTTCCACCATTGCTTGCTTTTATATCTGAGATTGTTCCTCCGGCAGGAGCAAATATATGGATATAACCAGTGATTGTTCCGCCGTAGCTTCCAAGTATATAATTTCCAGCATTAACTTTGTCTGAATTGCTTAATACATTGCTATAAGTTGCAGTTACATCATAAGTTCTTGTGCCATCATCATTAACAACAGGTTCGCTGATTTCTGTGTTGATATCGAGGAACCAGCCCAATTTGCATGGATCAGAAATGCTGAAATATACTCCTGTTTCAGGATTCTCAGGATCTTCGTTAAGTCCACCGGAACAGCCTGCATTTTTAACAAGTTCCTGTTCTTCCTCATCTTCCATCCACATCATGACTGTACGGTTTTTAGCACCGTCTGAGAATACCTTATAATAATCACCAGCCTTCTTGACGTCAAAATCAGATACAAGCTTTGACATAGTAGCTTTGGCTGTTTCTGCAAATAAATCATCAACATAATCTCCAGCAGTAGCAGAAGCATTTGCATTAAGATACTTGTAATAAAGGTCATACTGCAGAACCTTTGTAGCATTTTCACTTGTTAATTCTGTACCATCTGAAAGTGTTACATTACCTATATATTCAAGCATTCCCTGAATAATAGCAGGTGTGAGAGAAACAACACCATTAACGTGTTCGGAATTCTTCTGTTCATATGCGAGCGCCCATATATACGCAACTCTTTCAAAATCTGGGTCAAAACATGCATCTCTTGGACCGTTCATCCATGAGCCGAAAAGCTCTTTTTCTTCGGATGTGATATTGGCAGCGGAAGGCGTATATGAAGCGAGAACCTTGTATACACTGCTGAAATTACCAATTGTAAGTACCCCATCACGGATGCGGATTGTACCTATAGAACCAGGGAAACCGCCAGAAGCACGGATTTCTGATGAATTCTGTGCAGCAAGCAGATATGTTCTGTCAGAGCCGTCTCCTATAAATGTTTTGAATAGAGGAAGGAACTCTTTGAGATTATCATATGAACCTGTCATTGAAGCAATCTGTACAGAATAGTCTGAAATCATGCTGTTAAGTCCCATTGGGAGATCAACCTGATTCATTGCTGTAACTATATGGTCTATCTTAGGCTCTATATCTTCAAGAAGTGAAAGATATGCGTTGATAGTGGTTATGCTGAAGCCATCATCAACTTTAAGTCCTGAAAGCGGATAGTCATTAAGTACAGCAACTGTTGGACGTGCAATATCTGAGGAAGCTTCCTGAACGAGATCAAGAAGTTCTTTGACAGAATCAATATATCCTTTGAATTTAGGGATTTTGTAAGCTGTCTTCCATATTTTTTTGTCAAATGTTTTATTAATATCTTTAATTGCTACATCAAGCTGGTCACATGCAGTTTCTGTGGCAACAGGGTCCTGTGCTTTAAGTCCAGCCATAACATTTTTAAGGTCAGCCTTAAGAGTGTAAGCCTGTTGTTTAACATCAGCGACCTCGCGTTTAGCAATCTTGTAGCCATAAGCACCGCCAACACCAATGGCAATCAGCAGACATGCGACAATGCTCAAAGTAATTATAAGTATGCGTTTTCTGCGCTTGCGCTGCTTAGAGTGTCTATGTGAACCATGATGATGTGAACTGTGGCGTGATTCATCAGAGTGGTGATGTGAACTGTGATGTTCTCCATCAGAATGGTGATGTGAATGATGTGAACCAGATTCTTTAGAATCAGAATATAAAATTTCGAAATCTTCTGACATGGAATCCTCCTTTTGTTTGGATTATTTTGTAAATATGTGTATACAAACACAACTCCACATTTTAACAGATGTTTAAGGTATTTACAATAATAGCCATAATATCTTATAATATTTTAATAAATTTATTAAAGAAAAGGATATCAGATATGAGTTTACTTACAGTAACCGGACTTACACACGGATTTGGCGACAGAGCGATATTTAACAATGTGTCTTTCCAGCTTAACAGGCTTGATAAGATTGGATTAGTGGGAGCCAACGGCGAAGGTAAATCCACATTTATGAATATAATAACAGGCAAGCTTATGCCTGATGAGGGAAAGGTTGAGTGGGCTAAGAATGTCAGAGTCGGATATCTCGACCAGCATGCTGTGCTTGAGAAGGGCATGACAATCCAGTCGGTGCTTGCGTCTGCATTTGACTTCCTGTATGACATGGAGAATCAGATGAATGAGATATATGCCGGGCTTGGCGACGCATCACCAGAAGAGATGGATAAGCTGATGGCGGAAGCGGGAACTATTCAGGACCTTCTTACAATGCATGATTTCTATATGATAGATGCGAAGGTTGAGGAAGTTGCAAGAGCATTGGGACTATCTGAACTTGGACTTGATAAAGATGTAACTGAGCTTTCAGGCGGACAGAGAACTAAGGTACTGCTTGGCAAGCTGCTTCTTGAAAAACCGGACATCCTTCTTCTTGATGAGCCTACTAACTATCTTGATAAGGAGCATATTGAGTGGCTTAAGAGATATCTGCAGGACTATGAGAACGCATTTATACTGATATCGCACGATATTCCATTCCTTAACAGTGTTATAAATGTTATTTATCATATGGATAATCAGGAACTGAACCGTTATACGGGTGATTATGATAATTTCCAGAAGGTGTATGCTGTGAAGAAGGCGCAGCTTGAGGCAGCTTACAATAAGCAGCAGCAGGAGATTGCGGAGCTTAAGGATTTCGTTGCAAGAAATAAAGCGCGAGTTGCCACAAGAAATATGGCGATGTCAAGACAGAAGAAGCTTGATAATATGGATATTATTGAGTTGGCAGCAGAGAAGCCAAAGCCAGAGTTTAATTTCAAGACAGCGAGAACACCGGGAAGATATATTTTCCAGACACACGACCTTGTAATTGGTTATGATGAGCCGCTTTCAAGTCCGCTTAACTTAGAGATGGAGCGAGGCCAGAAGATTGTGCTTACAGGTGCTAACGGTATCGGAAAATCTACATTGCTAAAGAGCATATTAGGACTTATTAAGCCTCTGTCAGGTGATGTTGAGCAGGGAGATTATCTTGAGATAGGATATTTCGAGCAGGAGACTCCAGCTGGAATTGAAACTACATGTCTTGAGGAGATATGGCAGGAATTTCCAGGATATACACAGTATGAGGTTCGTTCAGCCCTTGCCAAATGTGGTCTTACAACCAAGCATATCGAGAGCAAGGTTAAGGTTCTTTCTGGTGGAGAGCAGGCAAAGGTGCGTCTGTGCAAGCTGATTAACCGTGAGAGTAACATCCTTGTACTTGATGAGCCTACTAACCACCTTGATGTGGACGCTAAGGATGAATTAAAAAGAGCCCTTATGGCATATAAGGGCAGTATACTTATGGTCTGCCACGAACCAGAGTTCTACGATGGTCTTGCGACTGATGTGTGGGACTGCGGAAAGTGGACAACACGTATTTAATCATTAAAGTACTCAGGGAACATTTTCCTGATTGCATCAATATTTTCAGAATATCTGCTCATATGTCTCTGTGATATATGGGCAGCTTTTTCTTTATCTTTCTTCTCGATGGCGGCTACAAGTTCTCCATGGTCTTTCAGGATTCTACCTGTTTCTTTGCATCTGAAACTTAATATTGTAGTTCTGTCAAAATGTGGTGCCATGCTTTCTACAAGGTTGTACCATACAGTTTTGTCACACATTTTATACAGACTTCCGTGAAATTCTTTATCAAGTGTGAAAATCTTTTCTTCATCACCGCGTTTGATATACATTTCCCATAAAGCTACATTTTCATATAATGAATCAAGCTGGTTCTTTGTCAGTATATCACATGCTTCAACTGCAAGCTGTGCCTCAAGTACACAGCGTAAGTCGCGGAGCTGTTCTACAATATCTGAGTTAACATATGATACAAATGCTCCAATCTTAGGCTTTATCTCTATCAGTTTTGACTGTGCAAGTTCTAATTCTGCTTCGCGTAAAGGATTATTGCTGACATTCATAAGTGAGCAGAGTTCAGGTGCTTCAAGCTTCTGACCTGGCAGCAGGTTAGTGTGGACAATATTGTAAATAAGCTGTCTGAGTACATAATCTTTAGCTGCTTCGCCTTCTGATTTTTCTGTAATATTTAACATAAATACCCCCAAAAATGTTAATGATATATATTTTATAGCATATTTTTATTAAACTGTCTATTTTTTAACACTTGACATTTAGTTGATTGATATATATTATATAGCTCGAAATATATAACATATAGAGTAATATAAAAGATACGGAGGTTAATGATGAGTGAAACAGAAACAAAGAACAAAAAGATAACTCTCATTCACAAGTTGGCATATGGAAGCGGTAATATGCTGGGAAGCGGAGCTTTGGCGATAAGCGGAGCATGGCTTTTATATTTTTACACGACATTTTGTAATATGTCGGTTGTTAAGGCTACACTTATATTTTCAATTGCAACATATCTTGATGTAATTCTTAATCCTTTGATGGGATTTATTACAAACAACACTTTTTCTTCGTCAGCCATTTCTTCCATCATACTCTCTCTAAAAAAAATCTTGGACTTCTAAAATAAGAAGTCCAAGAGCTTTTCTCACAGAGAATACATCTATCACAGATTTCTCATCTACTAACAGGTGTATCAAATTGTTGCTGAATGAACTTTATTATTCGAATCATAAAATCATTCGAACACCCTACCAGTAGTATTCAGCATACAATTTAAAAAAGTGATTTTAATTCTACGTTTCAATATACCTTTATGCGCCTTTCACAAGGTTTATTAAGCCCACGGATAGAATTTACCGATCTTTCCCCTTTCGGTCATCTAATCGCCATTTCAGCAATGCGCCATATATTTCAACAGCGGGGCTTCATCAGTTAATGATTTAGGTATATCATCATTATGTTAGTTGCAAATAATATATATTTCAAAGACTTATTCTAATTCAAAATCTCCGGTAAAGGCTTCCTTTGGAAGTTGTATCTCCAAAGTATATTTACCTTTCTCCTCACCTGTAAGATCAATATAAACCTTATCTACATTTAAATCAGTAGATGTATAAACAACTTCATCTGTTTCTGCATTCTTTATGATAACAGTTACAGTAGGAACAGTAGAAAGAAGGTCAATAGACAACAATGAGTTTTCAATACAAGCATCAGGAGTAACAGGGATAGACCGATGTTGTACCTCAGTTTTATTTTTTAGTCTGATTCGACGCGCAGATGTCATTTCATTCGCAAAAGAGAACATACTTACTTGAAGTAAAATAGCCAACAATAAAAGAGGTAAAAATTTAGCTTTCATAATAAATGGGTTTAAAATTTCGCTCCAAAAATACACAGATGAAGCAAAAGAAACGATTTTTATGTGGTAACAATGGTAACAGTCATCTATTTAAAAGCAAAATAAGCCAAGAAAAACCAACATACATCACTGAATATCAACGCCAAACACCCGATCAAAAATTTGAGTATCCATTTTGTTCTTTATACGATTTTTGCGTGTCTTAAGAGCATCTGATGTAGCATCCATCAACTCCATCATGACAGTTTTTGAACAATAAAGCAATGAAAGGACACAATAAAAGACATCATCACCAGTCAATGTTGGGTAGCGCTCTTTCAAATTTACCATCACATCAACAAATGCATTAGAAATAGTAGAACGTATATCCTTCCTTAAACTACGCATCGCCAACAACTGTTTAGGAGTTGCCTTTTCCAATGTCTCTAATTGATCGTAGCAATCGGTAGTTTTCAGTACCGATACACACAATTGGATTTGTTGTTCTGTCAACTCTGACCTTTTCTTATCTATATGCTCTTTATTAGATTCTGAAACCTCTTCGTCTTTCAACAGCATAGTATCGACTCTCTTTTGAGTTAATTCATGTTGCAAAGCTATATAATACTTCTTTCTTTTTCTATCATTCCACATAAAACAAAAGACACATATAATCATCAAAAAGAAAAATACAGCAACTAAAGTAAAAACCAACGTTTTAGCATGTTCTGACAATAACCTTTTATGCTCTTCTAATTGATGTTTATCCATAAGCCGATTAAGTTCCTCATTATCGGTCATTATCTGAATTGAATCATAAAGAACTTTGTATATATCCATATTCTCTGTTGCAACTTTCCACTCCCCTTTTTTCTTTGCTATTTGATACATTCCATCATAATAAACAGCCTTTCCATAAATATCAAGTTGATCTACATTCTTACTATAAAAATAGCTGGCAGAATCAAGTTTATTCAAATTCAACATAATCTGTGCTTTTGACAAACAGACATTGACAGCATCCTGTCCTTGTATCATAATTGCCTTTGACACATATTTATCCGCTTGAATATAATCTTTTTTTTCACTATAAGCCATAGCAAGATCATGATAAAGAGCCCCTATCAAACTAGAATCTTGTTCTACTAATGCACAATCAAGAGCTTGCTGATAATAAACCAATGCACTATCCTTCTTATTTTGCAACAAACACATACGTGCAATACCTCTCAATGGATATATCTGTTGACTTCCTCCTCTCAATATTTGATAAGCTTGGCGATAGGCCCC
>OGIU01001496.1_pt1 | contig 11010 bp, 6 predicted proteins | sample 1571791 | NCBI WGS metagenome assembly OGIU01 (sample SAMEA2582104, study PRJEB24529) | metagenome | biome: Human gut stool | place: China | collected 2011
ACTCCAAGAAGGGATTTTGCCATTCGAATACGTCACTGGCATCATAATAGAATTATAGCCCATTAATGTTGTCCATATAGCATCTGTCCCTACTCCCGGGTCATTCTGTTGACGTAATGATCCAGAAACACCAACTTTCAAAAGAGTCGTTTTTGTTATATCAATATCGACATTCATACGATAGGTCCATTTCCTGAAGTTTGCATTGGTATTATAGTCTTTCAATGATTTATCAGTCTTGTATATACCCTGTTGATTTTGATAACTACCTCCTACATAATACCGAGCAGTTTTACCTCCACCAGTCATATTCAGTGACACACGGGAACTATAAGATACATCACGTAACATTAAATCCATCCAGTCCACATCTGGATATAAATCCGGATCAAGCCCTAAACGGAAAACTTCTAGCTCTTCCGGCTGATAGAGAGGTTCTTCATTACGTGCTAGTTTTGCCTCATTTGCCATTGATGCATAAGTATATCCATCCACAAATTCAGGAAGTTTAGTAGGCATGGATGCAAACCCCTCCACTTTTGCATTAATATTAATTTTACCTTCTTTACCACGACGAGTATTGATTAAAACTACCCCATTAGCACCTTTACTACCATAAATTGCGGTGGCAGAAGCATCTTTCAATACACTAAATGATTCTACATCCTCCACATTAACTTCGTTCAAATCTCGTTCAAAGCCATCAACTAAAACCAACGCTGAACTATTAGCACCAAATGTAGAAATACTACGTATCCAGAACTCTGAAACAGTACCTGGGCGTCCATTAGCCTGCATAGCCTGAATACCCGGTACAACTCCTGCTAAGGCATCTGCCATAGATGTACTTGGAGTTGTTTTCAGCTCTTCTACATCAACATTTGTAATAGCCCCCGTGACCGTAAGTTTTTTTTGTATACCGGTTCCAGTAATAACAACTTCGTCAATAGATGTAGCACTAGACTCCTGCATTACAACATTAACTACACGCTGTTCTTTTACCAATACTTCCAACTTCTCATAACCGATATATGAAAACACGATTTTATGATACGGAGGTGTCTTTAACGAATATTTTCCATTTATATCTGTAATGGCTCCCAAACCAGGCATATCTGCAACAGATACATTTACACCAATCATAGGTTCTTTGTTCGTATCAGTCACGATACCTGTTACTACAATATTCTCTTGTGCAAAAACAAAGCCAGAGAATCCTAGCAACAACAAACATGTTAATAAAAAATGTTTCATTATATTATATGTGTTTATCATTATTATTCCTCTAAAGCAATCTTACGTATACGATGATTATTAGAGTCTCCCACTAAGAGACATCCCCTCACTTCATCGTATACAATGCTCGCTGGATAATTAAAACGAGCCTGTGTACGCAAATCTCCATCATTAAATCCTTTAGTTCCATCCCCATTCGGACGTCCGGCATACAAAGTTACTTTTCCAGCCGGTGTCATAACTCGAACACAATGATTCTGTTTATCTACGAAATAAAAATCGTACTCATCCGCCTGCCCCTCATAATCAGGATTTTTCACAAAACATCCTTGTTGAGGTTGGTTCAATCGAACCATACTACCTACTCCATCGTCACAACCCGATGTATTATCTTTTCCACAAGCAAGATAAGGAGTTCCAAATGCTTTTGTTTCCCAGTTATAATCCGCCTTATAAATGACATGTCTATTTCTCACCATGATATACATATAGTTCCCTGTCGGATGTATTACAACATATAAATCAAGACTAGCACGATACATTTGTAAGAAACTTGGATTATATTCCCCCGTTTCTGGATCATATCTACCAATCCATCCTTTATCATACCTAGATGTATATATTTCGCCATTCACTGGATGAGGAATTGCCGCTCTACATCCTCGAGCATAAAGAGCCTTAGTTTGTGTTGTGAAATTTGATTCAGGAGAATAAAAGAATAAACCATTTTTATTATCTGTTGTTATATTTCGAACAACGATTAACTCTCCACTATTACTGAAACTCAAAATATTACATTCTCCAGCAGCTTCACCTGTAAACGCAATGGTTCCCAATGTTTTCTTTGAAAAATCAACAACACGATGTGTTTTTTTTCCACCACAAACATACAATTTATCCTTATTATTAGGGTCAAAAACCATCCATTCCATTTTTTCCAAACCTCCGCAATCGTCCCACGGACCATCTTTAACATCAAAATTATTATCCTCATCCGCTATCTCCGGATCTGTTTCTCCTATAAGCGTAGTTACCAACATCTTTTTCTTATAGACAAAAACTTCTTCTGCCTCAGCATAGGCAATCTCTTCACCCCTATCATCCAAAATACTTACTTCAATATCTCCATCATAAGCCTTTGCTGGAACGAAACAATACAAATTATGATTTTTGATTCCAATCACGCTTGCTGTTTGTCCACCAATCGTCACTTTTACTTTTGAGACATCATTTCCAAAATTATCTCCATATAATACCAAACGGCTTCCTAAGCCCCCTTCTTTTGGAGTAAAATCAGAAATAACTACAGGCTTGCTTGGGTCAAAGGGCTGTTCTCCTCCTTCGTCATCATCTTTACAACTGACGAAACAGAAACTAACCAATGCCAACAATCCCCACAAAAAATGCCAAACATGATTCTTTGTTTTCATTTTCATAATACATTGATTTTAAATGTTAATAAATATATCTCGATTTCAATTATTAGAATTAAATACCGGTATCAATCCTGAATTAGAAGGAACACAATTCTTGATGTATGGCCAACCGTCATTAGTCCACAATACTCGGTCTAGCATTCCCAAGCGTCCACCGACGCCACCATTTGCATCTTTCATATAACTATGATAAATCATCCAGTCTGTACCTTCATCATCTTGTATAATAATAGAATTATGCCCCGGTCCGATCCATTTCTGTCCATCCCCTTCTAACACAAGTTCCCAACTATTATCAAGCATGCCTTTTCCTTTCTTATCTACATAAGGACCTAATAAATCTTTAGAACGACCAACTACCACTTTATAACTGCTATTAATACCATTACAACAGTTACCAATGGAAGCAAATAAATAATAATAACCATTCTTCTTATAAATATTTGTCCCCTCAAATGCATTACCACAAACTTGTTTCTTCAAAACAGGCATACCATCCACATCACGTTTAACAGAAAGACCATCATCTGTAAGTTCCGTTACATAAATTCCCTTGAAACTTCCAAAAAACATGTATTTCTTTCCATTTTCCTCATAATAAAACTGGTCAATTACATTAGAACCAAACTCTTCATTAGTAATTAACGCCTTACTGTTCGGGAAAGGACCTAAAGGAGAATCAGAAACAGCTACAGCCGTATAGCTAACATCCGCTCCATTCATCTTAGCCCATGAAAAGTAAAGAACATATTTCCCATTAATATATGTCATTTCTGGAGCCCAAAAAGCACCTCCACCTGATAAAGATGGCTTAGTATCCTGTGTAAAGGCTGTCTTTTGATATTCCCAATTTACTAGATCTTTCGAACGATAAATCGGCATCCAATAAGTGCTAGTTTGAGTAGCATATAAATAAAAATACCCGTCATTAGCGCGAATTACCGTAGGGTCCGGTACACTTTTATCTGATATAATTGGATTAGTATATGTACGCCCTACCTTAAGATAGCATATCTCTTCCTGGCAAATAACTCCATTGTTAGAGCACTCGCCAAGTTGCAATGGTAATAAATAATCCACAACAGCCATTCCTTCACGCTTAATTGTAATTTCTCCATTAGCTTGAGTTTCACCAGCCTTAAAAGACACACCCTCACCTAAATCATAATTACTTGCGGGCAGAAGTTGATATGAAGTTTTATAGACTTTATTATATTCTGCAACCAATTCTTCAGCATTAGATGGCAGAACGAAACCACAGACAAAATCCCAAGGATTAGCTGTTGGTATCCCATCTATTGTATAATCAAGTGATGCAGCAATAGATACAGGAATCACATCTTTATTGACACTAACCTCTACAAAAGAGGTAGCAAAAGAAGCTGTTGGATAATCATAAGAAATGCCAAGTAATATTTCGCTCTGACTATCTCGTACCTGAATTTTATCACTACTAAGTTTTAAAGCAATGACATATTCAGCGCCTTTTTCCCTAAATTCAGCAAATACTTTAGACGGATTAAAGCTAACCTCTACATCCATAACTGAAACTCCTTCTTTGAAAACCTGTTCTGTAGAAGTCAGAGAATACAACGATGAGGGCAAAAGTACATAAGAAGTTTTCTCCTTATTATTATATGCTTTCAGTTCATCCTCACTCCATGGGTTTATTTGAGCTTTAAACCCTTTATTAGTTCCATTCCCTATAACCTTGATTTGGAAAGGAAACACAAAGTTTTCTTCTGTACAAGAAACCCTAATTGCATTCAGACCATTCGGTTGTAATTGTAGGTAGTAATTCGTAGTATTTCCCGGATCCTCAGTCGGATTATTGTTATCCGATCCGCACGATAGAAGCAAAAGTATCCCTGTCAGCATATATATAAAACGATGTGTACGACGAGTGATACTTGTTTTTTCAATTGACTTGTTATTCATTTCATAAGATTTAAGTTGGAACTCAATACAAGCTCCTTGTACGACATATGATTAAAAAATAAATGTGTTATCCTTCAAACATTCTTTTTAACTATACTTCAAAAAACAATCGTTATATTCTTTATCTTCTTTATTTTATTTTATCAAGTACTCACATAAAACGACCATAATAGTTTTTATGAACGACACAAAAGTAGAAATTCTGTTGCATTTAGAGTGATACAAACAGGTCAATAAATGGAAAATTAGTCCCAAAGCGTTTTTAACAACTAATAAGAAAGACTTCACTAAATTATAATGACCAATTATTTGCATTATGGACAATTTATACTTTTTATTGAACAGTTTCTATCTTTCTAAAAAATCAAAAGTCTTACCTTTGTTACAACGAACCATTTTAAACTCTAATATGAAAACTAAGCAATCTTTAATGATGTTACTAATGATTATGTTTTGGATAACATCTGCATTGGGACAATCAACGATCCCTCCATCATGTTTTACCGATAGTCACGACATCACCTCACTGCAAGCTTGGGGGCCTTACTCTAAGCGATACGCAGGAATCTCACATATACCCGATATGAAAGCCGGGATGCGTTTCGATTTCTCTGTAATGCCAGGCTATTACCGTAATCGTCAACTGATTCCTCATGTGCTTTTCGAATCATCTTATTACCCATGGGATATCAATTCATCCATGAGCCGCATCACATACCGCTATGAAATGGAGTGGAAAGACCGAGTATTTACTGATGTCACCTATTATATATTAGATAAGCAACGAACACTGGTAGGCATGCATTGCGTTAATAATACCACTGCCAACCAGAATTTGGTTCTTAATTTAATGGCATATATTGATTATGAAAGAGAGCAACCCAGATTTAAGATACCCGAAAACTCCAATATACAATGGTACAATGCAACCGACTATATATTAAATGAACCTGTACGCAAATCTCCACAGTATAATTTAGTATACGACGGATGGAATAGGAACGAAATGCGAACTTCTCAATCACTCAGTGGTTATGTTCTAGGCAAAGAATTTGGGAAAGACAAAGGAGACAGAGTGATTTATGAAATAAATATCCTCCCAGGAAAAGAAAAAGGAAAAATAGGATTCAGATACAATACTCCCAAAGGAAAAACGAGCACTTTTCAAGTAAAAGGAATAACAGAAAGTCGTCTGGAATTACAAGGAACTGGGGAGTATTGCATTATTTCAATCCCTTATTCCTGTAAGAAACCTGGGAGATATAAAATGGAATTAAACTCAGAGGGAACTCACAGTACTGACTTAGATGGCTTCTTTGTTGGTAGCGAAGAAGACATAAACCAAATCAAGATACTTCCAAGGAAACTTTCTTTTATCCCCGAAATTAAAACGGGAAAAACAAAACAAGATTTTATCTTAAAATATCCGGAATGTGATAACTATTATGGGATAGCATGGAACTACCAAGAATCCCAGATTCGAGAAGTCTTGGATGACAATCTGGAATCTTTCTTCCGCAAAAAGACTCACGATCATGTATCATCGAGATTAATAGGAAATAGAGAATGGCATTATTCCAATGCATTTTTACGCCCGATTGTCCTAGCACCACATTCCGAACAAACTATATATGCCCTGGTCTGCACTGGAACTCCCCAACAAGTCAATGAACAGATTCAGAAGTTTCATTCCACACCGGAAACTCTGACTTCATTAATACAAAAGGATTCGAATAACTCTGAAGACAGAATATTAGCAGATGGCAAGAAGTATGAATTCGGACGTCGCTTGCTGCAATCAGCATTATTATCCAACATTGTTTATCCCGTCCATACCCAAGGGCAATATATCCGGCATTTTACGCCCGGCAAAAATTGGAATAGCCTTTATACATGGGATTCCGGTTTCATAGCTCTGGGATTAATAGATGTGGATATTACTAAGGCTTTTGAGTGTATCAGAGCTTATACAACTCCTGTAGGCAGTGAATCTGCATTTATTCATCATGGCACTCCATTGCCCATACAGATGTATGCCTATTACGATTTATGGAATAATACACAGTCAAAAGAAGCATTGCAATTTCTATACCCGCGACTGAAGCAGTTCTTTGATTTTATGACAGGTAAGAATCCTTACTCCACAACCCGAATGAAAGGTTCTGGTCTGCTACGAACATGGGATTACTTCTATAATTCAGGAGGATGGGATGATTATCCGCCTCAACATGCTTTACGTGACAAGGCTTCTGTTACTCCAGTAGTATCTTCGGCTTATTATATCAGAGCTGCTAAAATTTTACGTTTAGCAGCAAAAGAACTAGGATTTAAGAAAGATGTAAAAGAGTATGAGCAAACCATCAAACAGCTGTCAAATGCATTACTAACCTATTCATGGGATGAGGAGACCGGTTATTTTGGATATGTAATGCATGATAACAACGGCACACCTAAAGGCCTCTATCGATATAAAGATGGCTCCAACTTTAATAAAGGCTTGGACGGAGTAAGTCCGCTCATTGCAAATATCTCCTCCAAAGAACAAACAGACAGAATGATAAGCCATGTATTTTCTCCTAATGAAATGTGGACCAATGTAGGTATCTCCACAGTAGATCAATCTGCCCCTTATTATCGTACAGCTGGTTATTGGAATGGAGCCGTTTGGTTTCCTCATCAATGGATGGTATGGAAAGCCTTGCTGGATCTTGGGGAAGGAGAAAAAGCCTATCAAGTAGCGACTACAGCATTAAACACATGGGGGACAGAATGTAAGGAGAGTTATTATACCTTCGAACACTTCATTATATCCTCACAACGTGGAGCCGGATGGCATCAATTCTCCGGTTTATCATCTCCCATACTCAACTGGTTTGCTGCATACTATCGGATAGGGAAAGTCTCAACCGGCTTCGAAGTGTGGATTTCCAACAGCCATTTCAATGATGATTATACACAGTATCAGGCAGAAATAGCTTTTGATGATTCAACAGTTCCTCATCAGCGAACAATTCTTGTTTGCATGAATCCGGAGAAAGATTACCAAGTAACTTTCAATGGGAAAGTAGTAGAAAGCAAAACATATCATCAAGGATTATTAGAAATTACATTGCCTAGTACAAACAAATCGGGAAAACTCACAGTTACATCAGTCTGACATTATAAACCTTATACAGGGTAACCACATCAACAGTTTTATTCGTTATTATACAGGTAAAACCGTTGGTGCAGTTGCTCTAATAAAAGGTTTCATTTCTTACATATCATAAATGCTCAGACATACTTTTATTCATAACCAAAAGCATATTCTGATATATAAATATCTACATTTTTATCTCCAGCAGAGTAATCCCTATAGGTCGTATCATAGGTCACATCACCAGTCAACTTATTAGTTCTTTTTGCAATTACTTCAATTTGACCACCACTTTTCCCTATATTTGTACCGATAGCCATTCCCTCGTTATTACTGTTCGTAGTTCCTCCAAGGGATTGCTCATAACCCGAATTATGATTATACATAATACACGAGTAACTATATTTATCTGTATTCATTGGCAAATAAACTCTCACAATAAAACTTGTTTCGTCCACTGCAACCTCACCATTAATAATGTCATCTACGCTTGGTTGTGGTCTATTATACCCCCAGTAATTACAATAAGGATCTCCAATCACTTCTGGATAACTCCACATAGAAAATAAGCTACGATCATATTTATATTGAGTTTCTACTTCTGGTACTGGCGTAGCCCCTATAAAACTTTCATGAATAGTACGCATTCTCATGTAAATATATCGTCTTGTTGTACTATAAGGAAAAGCATATGCCGGTATTTTTTCAAGAGCACCATCACCAAGTATTTTGACAAGGCCATATTTACTACCGCGCATATTTATATAAGCCCACTCATTCATATAACCAGTATAGCTCCACTGAATTTGCAAAAAATATTGATCAGAAACATCCTGTCCTGTGCTTTCCTCAATAAATCCCGCATTCCAACAAAAATCAGCATAATAACTATAACCATCTTCAGTATCAGAATCTAAGTCTGGAACAAATTTAAATTCACACAACCCACATGGGGAATAAGGGCACTTACCTTCCCTATCCTCTGCCCACTCTAAAGCAGACTCTTCTTCTTCCTCCCATAGATCACTTCTCGTTAAAGCACTGTCTTGATCCAATCTCAAATCAACAGCCTCTTCAACAGCGCTTTCTAAATTGCTATCCATTTCATGGCTGCATGAATAAAACGCAAACAACATCGCAAAAGGGATACTCCATCCTAAAAACAGTTCCTGTCTCATAGCAATTATATTTAAAAGTTAAACAATTTATAAATATAGAGACAAATAAACATTTATACAAATTATAAGGAATGTTCGTAAACACAAAAAAGTTCCAAATTTACAAAGCAAAGGAATAAAGATAAAAAAATATGTTATAATCGCACTCTTATTTAAATTTTCTCCTTTATAAATTGGAAAATTTGAAAAATAGAATTTCGGATATGACAAAAGCAATATAAGTCACGGCTTATTGTGATTTATGGGCAAAACACTCATATTTGTAGAATAAAAACTTGTAAAGTAACATCTAATTGTGGTTTTCTATGATGGAAAAAATTATAGACCACTATAGAAAATACATAATTCTTTAAAGAATCTCTACAACCCACTTCTCTATATTGCGAGTTTTAGCACTGAAGTTCACTCCTATTTTGAATAGTTTCCGTTCATCCATTTCGAAGGGGAGCGCACAATGCTTCTCGTTGATCTGCTGTAAAGCCTCTTCGACAGTACCTTCCAACTTAAATTCTATGATATAGATAAATTTGTCCGTCTTCAGAACGAGATCAATGCGTTCGTCATTCGTGTGATACTCCACTTGGGTATAAAAGCCGAGCAATTTGAATACGATAAAAAGTACGTTTTCATAGTGCAGCTCCTGATCACAAATCACCTCGTAGGTAGTATCTGCAAAAAAACTTTGTAAACGACGGAAGAAAGAATCATAATCACCGGAGCGTATCTCACGGACAAATTTCTGAATCTCAAACGGAGATTCCACTTTATTCACGCTGGCATAATAAGGAAGCAAGAAGCGAATAAATCCCTCTTCCACTTCCCGGTTGGGAAAACCCAAACGATATATACCAAATTCCTCGTCATATCCCTTGATCGTAAGATATCCGCTTTGATGAATCACCGGAATGGGGTTAGTGGACTCGGAGTCAATGCTATTCAACACTTGCGCATCAGTCTCTTCGTGCGCCATTTGTTCCAGATCGTAATGATGCTTTTTCAGTAATTCCACCAAATAGGTAGACGTTCCGGTTTCAAACCAATAGCTACCGAATTCCTTATACTTAAAGGCATTGAGCAGACTGAACGGATTGTAGATACCAATAGAATTATGTGTAAAGTGATAGCCATCGTAACGCTCTCTCAACTCTGAACAAAGTTTATCATAGGTCACTCCCCGTATATCGGCAAAATCATGAAGTTCGGCTTCCAAATTATCATGAATCTCCTGTTCGCTAACACCACAAATGTCAATGTACTGATTCCGCATAGAAATATCATCCAAATTGTTCAGATCGCTGAATACACTGACCTTACCAAACTTCGTCACCCCTGTCAGTAGGGCGAACTTGATGCAACCGTCCATTGTCTTGAGCGCTCTATAGAAGGGTTTTAAGGTATCCCTGAATTTCTTTTGAAGTTCCTCATTACGATGGATTGCAGCATGGGCTTGTCGTATTCATCCACCAGGATGGCAACGCGTTGCCCGGCTTTCTCGTATGCACGCTGTATAATACCTGCAAAACGCAGGGAAAAGGAACGTTCAGACGGTTCGGCACCATATAGTTTTTCCCATGCTGTCAGAGACTTTTCAAGTATGTTGTCAAGGCTCTCCAAAGTATCATATTTCTCGATATTTAAATCAAGGTGTAATATCGGGTGTTTGATCCAGTCTTTTTCCAGTTGTTCGATAGCCAATCCTTCGAATAGTTCTTTCTTTCCCTGATAGTATGCTTCAAGAGTAGATATTAGCAGACTTTTCCCAAAGCGGCGAGGACGGCTAAGAAAATAGTAACGACCGGTTTTTACTAATTGGTAAATGAGTCTGGTTTTATCTACATAAAGATAACCATCGTTACGGAGACTTTCAAAATTCTGTATGCCGATAGGATATAGCTTGCTCATAATCTGATTCTTTTAGCGTTGGATTCATACAAAGATAGCTGTTTTTCATCTTAACGCAAAATTTACCTTGAAGGTTTTATGATATGCTGGTCAAAGATTTTGAAAAAAGGTATTTATCGGGCGGTGATGTGGAAACACCCTTGCTTCAATTCATATTTAATATAGCATTTTTCCGCTTTCCGCA
>OGIU01001504.1_pt1 | contig 10963 bp, 7 predicted proteins | sample 1571791 | NCBI WGS metagenome assembly OGIU01 (sample SAMEA2582104, study PRJEB24529) | metagenome | biome: Human gut stool | place: China | collected 2011
CGACGTGGAAGAAGAACAACAGGGAGATCACCATGACCACGGCCATGATGGCGCCGATGATGGAGAACACCACCTTCTGACGGCGGCGTACATACTGTTTGCGTGCTTCGCGCTCGTCGATAGCTTGAGTCATTTGCGAGTTCCTTTTTCCAACGTCAATTGGTACCAACCTTACTGTCACGCAATGATATGCACAATCGGGACGGCCGGTGCCTGGGCCGCGATAATGCGGTCGACCGCGTGCCGCTCCCGCCATGCGAGACTTACGGATTCGGATGTCCTGTCATCCGGTACGAAAGCGATGACGGACGGTCCCGAGCCCGAGACGAATGCGTGGCTTGCACCAGCCTCAAGCGCCACTTCGATGGCCTGCCCGCTACGGGGATGCAGTGAGATCGCAGCCTGCTGCAGATGATTGTCATCACCTTCCCCGGCGCCGATCCGATCGAATGTCGCATATACTTCCGGCGTGCGTAATTCCGCACGATAGGCGCCCACCAGCAAGCGTCCGGCAAAACCTCGGTCGGTCAGATCGCGTACGGTATCACCGTCCGATGGCAGCTCCTCGATTCGTTCGCCGAATCCCGTGCCATGCGCATACCCTCCTGATAGGCAGAACGGCATATCGGCGCCCAAGGTGGCGGCGACCTGTTGGAGTCGGGCCAGCGGCCAATCAAGATTCCACAGCTTGTTCAACGCCAGCAATGTGGCAGCCGCATCGGCAGAACCGCCGGCAAGTCCGGCCCCGACCGGAATGCGCTTGTCGATGCTCAACGCCACATCCGGTTCATTGCCGCTGGCTTCGGCCAGGGCGAACAGGGCGAGTACGGCATGATTACGGCGCATATCGCTGCCGGATGATGCCAGGTCACCCAGATGCGCGCCTTCGAGATTGAGCGAGAACCCGGTTCCTGGCGCTTTACGTGCGGCAGTGACAGTATCGTATACGCCGACTGCGCAATAGATGGTGTCGAGCTCGTGGCGGCCATTCCATTCGGCGCGAGGCGCGCCCACATGCAAGGTCAGATTGGTTTTCGCCGGGCAGTCGACGCTCACGGCTGAAGGCAGGGCGGTCATGCTGCGTTCACCTCGCCGGGAATGGCGTCAAGTGCCCGCGCCAACGCTACGAATTCGTCGATGGTGAGCGTTTCGCCACGACGGGTCGGGTCGATGCCGGCCATATCGAACGCCTCATCGGGCACGAATCTTCTCAACGCGGCATGTAAGGTCTTTCTGCGCTGGCCGAAGGCGGCGTCAATCAGGCGGAATACTGTCTCACGCTTTGCCGTCGGGCCATCGGCGCTATCGGCGGCTGGCGTATGCCCGCCTTCGTAACGCTTGAACAATACCAATGCGGAATCCACGTTCGGTGCCGGCCAGAACACGTTACGACCGATGATGCCCGCACGTTCGGCCGTACCGTACCAGGCGAGCTTCACGCTTGGGGTGCCGTAGATCTTCGACCCCGGTTTCGCGGCCAGACGGTTGGCCACCTCCTTTTGCACCATCACCAGGAAGGAATGCAGATTGTCAAATCGTTCCAACAAGGTGAGCAGAATCGGCGTGGCCACGTTATACGGCAGGTTGGCCACCAACGTGAAGGTATCGTCGCCGCTGAAATCCGGCAGGTTCTCCGGTGAGACGGTCAATGCGTCACGATTGATCACACGGAAGCGTTCCACGGCATCCGGCATGAATTCGGCGATGGTGTTCGGCAGACGCTCGGCCAATGACGGGTCGATCTCCACGGCGGTCATTGACGCGCCGGTTTCCAGAATCGCCAAGGTCAGCGAGCCGAGACCCGGCCCGACCTCCAGCACATGATCGTCGGCCGTCACTGCGGCTTCGCGCACGATGCGACGTACGGTACCGGGGTCGATGACGAAATTCTGCCCGAATTTCTTGGTGGGGCTTATGCCGGCCTCGTCGGCAATGCGGCGAATGTCAGCGGCTCCCAGCAGATGGCCCTGCATGGCGTTATTGGTCGTGTGTTCAGTCATGTGTTCGTTGTTTCCGTTTTCCATCAGTACCAGCCATATTGTTCGGAATGCTCCCAGGCCTTCGTCGGATTGCCGTAGCGTTGCGCAATGTAATTCAGGCCCCAATCGATCTGCACGGCTGCGTCATCACGCCAGTTCGCGCCGAAAGAGGCCATCTTGCTGCCTGGCAGGGATTGCGGAATGCCGTACGCTCCGGATGACGCGTTCTCCGAATACCACAGCCAGCTGGATTCACGATTCCATAGTTTGACCAGATTGGTCCAATGCTGTCCGGTCCAGCCATACTGGGCTGCCGCGCCGGCCGCATAGGTCTGTGCCTGGGCGGCCGATGGATGGTAGAGTCGACAGCCGTCCGAAGGGTTCGTTGTCGTCTGTGTCTGTTGCTGTTGCTGTGTCGGCGTCGGCGTTGGGGTCGGTGTTTGCGTTGGCTCAGTGGTTGGAGTGGACGTCGAATCGTTCTTCTCGGAGGAATCGTTCTTCTTGTCGGTCGAATCCGAATCTTTCTTGTCCGACTCGTCTTTCTTGTCGGACTTGCTCGAATCACTGTCGTTGCTTCCGGAATCGGCTTGGCCGTTGTCGGCATTGTCGGCATCGTAGCTCTCGGTCTTTTCCGGACCGACGGCGATGATCTGATCGATGGCGATTTTTGTGGTCACCTCGTTGATCAGCTTTTCGCTTTCCTCAACGCCGTCCACATAGGTGACGTCATAGGTCTGCTGGATTTCGCCATCCTCGCCTTCCTGCCTTACCACGGCTTCGCCGGGCTGCAGACTCGCGTCGATGATGGTCTGGGTGCCGTGCGGCACGGTTTTCGTACGTGTCTGCTCGTCATGCGTTACGCGTTGCACGCGCAGAATGGTCTCGCCATTGTCTTTTTCGACGCTGACGCGATCCTCTTTGTTCAGGATGATTCCTTTGGAATCGAGAATGGAGGCCGCCGGCAGCTTGCCGTTGGGCGATACGGAACTTTTACCGTCGGCGATGACGGTCACCGGGCCGTTCTGATTGATGACCAGGCCTCCGGTGAGCTTGTTGTAAACGTTATCGATGTTGACGGTGATCTTCGACGCCTCCGCTTCGTTCGCCTCGAAGAATCCAAGCAGCTGATCGGCGCTGGTCGCCACCGTCCAGAACGGCACTTCTTGGCCGTCGATGGTGACGGTGGTCTGATAGGCGCTGCGTACCGTCACGACGGAATGGTTTTGCAGGGTGCCGGATGATGTGGATTCCACCAGATCGTGGGTCTTCACCTTCACCTGCTGTTCCTGCAACAGACGGTCAACGCTCATCGCATACGTGGTCACGGTGGTGGTCTCGCCGTTCACCGTCAACGCCACCGTCTTGCGTGCCCCTACTCCGAATGCCAGCACCGAAGCGAGGGTGACCGTCGTGACGCAGATGACAACACGTACACGGCGTAGCATCACAAACCTCTGAGGGGTCCATCTTCTCGCCATAGCTCCTCTTTCCGATACAGGCATATAACGTCGCCATTCTAATGGTCGGTGCAGAATGGGAGACCGGTTTTTCCGGCGCATTGGCCATACCGCCACATTTTCGGGGATTAGTAAAAGAAAAAGGGGGCAGGAGAGAAGGGGATGTCCTGCCCCCTATATCGGGCGAGACAGGTTGGGGGACGCCTCGCCCGATTTCCAGAAGCCACAAGTTGGGGGAAGGCTTCTGGATTACTTACCCATGGTAAGAATTATTCCCGAGAGAAATCGGGTTCGAGCCTCCTGTCGGGATCGAACCGACGACCTGCCGCTTACAAGGCGGCCGCTCTGGCCATCTGAGCTAAGGAGGCTTGTTGTCACCTGCCGAAATGGATTTTCGAAAAGTGGAACGCTTGAATAGCATAACCAGCGCACCCAAAGCAGTCAACTCGACTTGTGCGCCTTAGGGCGCGCTGGTGGCTGGTCACTACTCGCCGGTGGTGACGGAAATCGGACCTTTCTTGGAACCGATGGACGGCATGTCGCCGACGACGCCGACCTGATCCGCCTTGAGTCCGATGGCTTCGAGCAGGCCTTCAGCGGTGGTCATCTTGGCGGTCGACAGCTGGTTCATATCCCAGAACTTGCCGTTGATGGTCACCGTAGGCGTGGTCATGCTGCCCTTGTAGTTGCCGCTCACATTCCACAATTCGGAACGCTTCGGCGTATACGTGTCAATGGCGTCGAGCCAATCCTGATATTCGCGGTTGAACGCCTTGTCGGCGACATCCTTGGAAACGCCGGCCGCAATCATCTGCTTCTTGATCTTGGCGTCGCTCACCGACTTGTAGTTCGAGCCTTCCTCCGGCTGGAAATCTTCGGCATACATCTTCTCCAAGAAGGAGATCAGATGCTCCGGATTGCTGTCATGCTCGGCCAGATACATGGCGGCGTTGGCTGCACGGCTGGAATATTCGTCGGTGGACCAGCGGTCCATGAACGCCATGAAATGCAGATCCAGGTTAATCTGACCCGCATCGATCATTTTCTGCAGATCCTCATCCAGCTGGCGATGCAGATTGCCGCAACCGGGGCACAGGAAGTCCATATAGATGGCGATGGTCGGCGCGCCTTCCACGGATTTGCCGTAACCGTTCTTGGAAATCAGCAGGCCGCCCTTTTTGTCGACCAAAGTCGGCGTGTTCTTGACTTCTTGCAGTTTGTCATAGGCCTGCTCGACCGTGAGCTCATCCTGCGCATCGCTTGTCTTGTGTATGTTGTGATAGACGGTGAACGCGCCGATGGCGACGAGAATCACCAATACCGCCACCACGATGGCGCCGATCATCGTCTGCTGCTTGCGTTCCTTTTCCGCCTGTTCGGCACGCGCCTTGATGGCCGCGGCTTCGGCGGCCCTCCGCTCGGCGCGGCTCTCGCGCTTCTGCGCGTTCTTGTTGCTCTGGGCCATCCCATTCCTTTCCCAGTGATTGCGGCACCATGTTGCTGTGCACCATAGTAACGGCGAGACCTTATCGATACGTAAGGGAGATTCGGAGCGGTACGTCGCACGGTTTCGAGGGCGTTCGCCCGATAATGCTCGGCCGTCTACCGTGCGCCGCGTAATGACCCGGCGCCGAGCCGCATCACCATCGCGCCCGGCGCGATGGCTGCCACCAGCCAGCCGATTACGCCGAATCCCGCCTGTACGAGTCCACTTTGCGAAAGCGGTCCCTCGGTGAATGTCGGCAGGGGAACGGTCAGACCGAAAAGGTCGACATCGAGCAGCGCATATGGCAGATGCAAGGCAAGCGTGGATATCGCCAATCCCAATGCCATGATGATCACCATGATCAGCATGCGGGCACAGGCGTAGCCAAAGCCTTTGAGCATGTGCCAAGGCAGGCTGGCCACGCGGATGGCCCAATCGGATTTCCGTCGTTCGCCGCCTCGGCGGCCTTCGCGTTCAAGCTGTGACTCCACATTGCATCCGATGGTGAACAGCACCCAGCTGAGTGCCAAGGCCACGCCGAGCGCCATCCAGGGGGAGAGCAATGCGCAGATCGCCACCGGTATGGAGAGCAGAGCGCAGGGCAGCACGCCCCGCGACAGATATTCACCGCGTTTGACATCCGCGGGATTCGGCGGTTGCGGCGCGTTCGGGTCGATTGCGTTCTGCGGTATGGCCGACGCGAATTGCGATGGCTGGCCGGCGACTACGTATGGCTGCGACGGCTGCTGCATCGGTAGTTGTTGGCTTTGCGCGATGTCGGCGTGCGGAATTACGGACGGCGGCAACGGTTGCGGTGCGGCCTGTGCCGTTGATTGATTCACCACGCGTTGCAAGGCCGGTTTGATGGTCGGGTCAACCTGCGTCGGTGCGATTTGCGGATTCCAGGCATCCTGCATCGGCATGGTCGGCATCGTTTGCGTTTGTTCGCCCCGCAAAGTCCGCGGAAGTGGTCGCGTGTCACCTTGTGTCGGTATGACATCGGTGTCTGCATCCATGGTTCCAAGCGTCCTGGTAGGTGCGTCCGTGTCGGCGGCGATGACCTGCGTGGCCTCTCCGATTCGCGGCATGGTCTGCGTACCGATGGCGTCTTCTCCTCCGACGTCGTCCTGCAAATACCATAATGCGCGCGGGTTGGAGACGTCTCCTTGGGCGGATTCATCAAAAGGGGGCATCATCTCCGTCGCGTCACCTGCGGGCGGGGTTTGTGCAGACTGTTGTGCCTGTTGCCAAACCAGCGGGTTGAGTGCATCCAACGCAATCGCCTGCAGCAACGCATCCGGTGTGCAGCGCTTCGAGCGGTCCGGATCGAGCGCCGATCGAAGCGCTGCCATGGTGCCGGCAGGCAATCCGGACAAGTTCGCATTACCGGCGGCCGCACGTTCCAGCACCGCCATCATCGGTTTCGTACCGAATACCGGCTCGCCGGTCGCGGCGAACGCCAATACCGACGCCACCGACCACCAGTCGGTCATCTCATCCGATTCGGTACCGTCAATGATTTCCGGCGCGATGAAGCCCGGTGTACCCATCACCAGGCCAGTGCGGGTCACATGGCTTTCACCCTCGCCCATGGCGATGCCGAAATCCACCAATACCGGGCCGGTGGTGGATACCATCACGTTCGTCGGTTTGATGTCGCGGTGCACGATGCCGGCCGCATGCACCGCCTTCACTGCTGCGATGAGCTTGCGGGACAGTCGCTCCAGATCATCGCCGACGTAACGGCCGTTGATGCGTACGTCCTCGCGCAGGTTCTTCCCCTCGATCAGCTCAGTGACGATGAATGCCAAGGCGTCGTCGAGTTCCATGTCGACGATGCCGCATACTCCGGGATGACGTACTTTCTGCAGCGACATCGCCTCACGACGCAGTCGTTCGCGGGCCGTTATCTGATCGCGGGAGGCCTCCGCCGAGGTGCCGTCTTCGGTCAGGGAGTCGCGCAGAATCTTCATCGCATACTGGTGACCGCCATCGTCCCGCACACGCCATACCGATCCCATCGCGCCCGAGCCAAGTCGGGCGATCAGCGTATAGCCGCCTACGAGGCTGCCCTCTTCCAGATTCAATGCGCTTAAGTCGCTCATGGCAACCATCGTACTTTGCGGCATCTTATTCTTGTCTCTCACGCGCTGAAAGGGTGTATTTTCCATGCAAATCATGCACGGAATACATGCAGATTATGCACGCGAATCGACAGGCTGGGAGAATGACTGACCCTTTTCGGACGGGGTTTGATGAAATCAAAACATCGGCATGAAGAGGTGTCCTCACTTCTTGGTGACGCAGCGGCGCGGGGCAGTGCCGTGTAGTCGCTTGGCTTCGACAACGGTATCGAGGCTGCATGTCGTTTGGTTATGAGAATCAAGGAGGAGACATACCATGCTGCAGATCAACATGGCTGACGTCATGAACGTTCTCGGTTCGCTGACGCCGTATCTGATTGCGATTGGCGTGTTGTTCGTGCTCGCGCTGATCATCACCTTCGCCGTCAATAGGAAGACGGTCAAGGAAATCGCAACCCGTAAAATCATCCATTCCGAATCTTGGATCGTGGCACTGGTCGGCATCGTCGTCGCCGTGTCCATGATGATGTCCGGTCCGTTGTCGACATTGCTGAACAATGCGACCATCACCAAGTACGAGCTTTCCGACACCACGGTATCCAAGGCCAACGAGCTGGCCAAGGAGGTGCAGTCGGAAGCGATTACCCTGCTCAAGAACGACGACTCCAACCTGCCGTTGTCCAACAAGAAGGCCAACGTGTTCGGCTGGGGCTCCACCAATCCGGTCTATGGCGGCACCGGCTCCGGTTCGATGAGCAAGCAGTATGCCACCACCTCCCTGCTCGATGGCATGAAGGAAGCCGGAATCGAGACCAATTCCGAATTGTCCAAGTTGTACACCGATTATCGTTCGGATCGTCCGGAAGTCGGCATGTGGGCGCAGGACTGGACCCTGCCTGAGGTTCCGGCCAAGCAGTATTCCGACAAGCTGATCTCCGACGCCAAGAGCTTTTCCGATGAAGCCGTCATCACCATCACCCGCGTCGGCGGCGAGGGTGCCGATCTTCCCACGAACATGAAGGCTGACGGTATCACCTATACCAACAATTCCAAGGATTATGAGGACTTTAAGGATGGTGAAAGCTTCCTGCAGCTTTCCCAGACCGAGCGCGACATGATCGACCTGGTCACCAAGAACTTCGATAAGGTCACGCTTGTCTACAACGGTGCCAACACCTTCCAGTTTGACTTCCTGTCCAACTATCCGCAGATCAAGTCCGTGGTATGGTGTCCGCCGGCGGGTCAGACCGGCTTCTCCGCCTTGGGCGACGTGCTCGCCGGCAAAACCAATCCTTCCGGAAAGACCTCCGATACCTTCCTCAAGGACCTGGCCACTTCCGTGTCGTACAACAACTTCGGCAAGTTCGAGTACACCAACATGGCGGACAAGGCCGCAAAGTATAAGGGCTTCACTGGCGATGACATCACTGCCATCCCGGCTTTCGTGAATTATTCCGAGGGCATCTATGTGGGCTATAAGTTCTATGAGACCGCTGCGGCCGAGGGGGCCATCGATTATGATTCCATGGTCGCGTTCCCGTTCGGCTATGGTCTGTCGTACACCTCGTTCGAGCAGAAGCTCAATGATGTGACCTATAAGGATGGCAAGGTCACCGTGGACGTGACCGTGACCAACACCGGCGACAAGGCCGGCAAGGACGTGGTCGAGGTCTACTACAACCCGCCATACACCGATGGCGGCATCGAGAAGGCCAGCACGAACCTGGTGGCGTTCGAGAAGACCAAGGAACTCAAGCCTGGTGCCTCCGAGACGGTGAAGGTCGAATTCGATGATGACGACATGGCCTCCTATGACTACAAGGACGCGAAGGCATACGTGCTGGAGAAGGGCGACTACGACATCTCCATCCAGTCCGACTCGCATACCGTGATCGCCGATCAGAAGGTCACCGTGGATGACACCATCACCTATGATTCCGATTCGAACACGCATAGCGGTGACCAGACCGTGGCCACGAACCAGTTCGATGACGTCGCGGGCGATGTGACCTACCTGAGTCGTGCGAACCACTTCGCGAACTACAAGGAAGCCACTGCGGCTCCGACCAATTTCGAAATGTCTGACAAGGCCAAGGAGACCTTCTACAACAATTCGAATTACGATCCGACCAAGTTCGACGACGATTCCGACGAAATGCCGATCACCGGCGCCAAGAATGGTCTGAAGCTAGCCGATATGTATGGCAAGGACTATGACGATGCCGATTGGGACAAGCTTCTTGACCAGCTCACCTTCGATGATATGGACAACCTCATCGCCAACGGCGGCTATGGTACTCAGGCTGTGAAGTCCGTCGGCAAGGCCCAACTGACCGACGCTGACGGCCCGGCATCGCTGAACAACAACTTCACCGGCGTCGGTTCCATCGGTTTTCCTGCCTCCACTGCATTCGCCTGCACCTGGAACAAGGATTTGGCCAAGCAGTTCGGAGAGATGATTGGAGACATGGCTCATGACATGCATGTGGCTGGTTGGTATGCGCCGGCTATGAACATCCATCGCAATGCCTTCTCCGGTCGTACCTTCGAGTACTTCTCGGAAGATGCCCTGCTCTCCGGTGCCATGGCGTCCAACCAGATTGCCGGCGCCAAGGAAAAGGGTGTGTACTCCTTCATGAAGCACTTTGCCATGAATGATCAGGAGACTAAGCGTACTGAGATGCTCTGCACCTGGTCCAACGAGCAGGCCATGCGTGAGATCTATCTCAAGCCGTTCGAGATGAGTGTGAAGGAAGGCGGTGCACAGGCCGTCATGAGCGCCTTCAACTACATCGGTAACACTTATGCCGGTGGCGATGCCGCTCTGTTGAAGACCGTCCTACGCGACGAGTGGGGTTTCAAGGGCTTCGTCCTGACTGATTACTTCGGCGGTTATGGCTACCAGAACGCTGATCAGGAAGTGCGTGCGGGCAACGATGCGATGCTTGCCACCACTAAGATCACCAACCACATCACCGACAAGTCCGCGACTTCCGTGAAGGCAATGCGTCAGGCTGCTCACAACATCCTGTACACCGCAGCCAACAGCTGGCAGTATGCGGATGGCGAGCCGAAGGTTGCGACCCCGGTCTGGAGGACCGCCATGTATGTGGCTTGGGGCGTGACCGCGGTGCTGGCCCTTGCGCTCGAGGCTCTGACCATCAAGCGCTACATGGCCCGCAGGAAGACCGTGGCTACGGTCGAACCCGATAAGGCCGAGTAATCTCGTTTCTGTATCCCATAACTGAATGATCAGTGAATGATTAAGCCGGAAGTCAGCTGTTCGTGCAGTTGCTTCCGGCTTTTTCATATCGGAAGTTTCTTCGTTCGCTGCCCTTGCGCCTTGTGTAATCGGAAAAGGCTCGTTTCGGGCTTCGCGGCGCTTATGGGTCTATCGCTTTCGTTTGCGATTGGCGTCGGTTGGCTTTGGCGTTTTGCCTTACGATGTGTGCGACACGCCGTTTGTTGTTCGGATGGTGTTCATCTGGACGTAGTTTTGCGGGGCTATTCTGGTGGTGTCGGTGATTTCCGGATGGTTTTCCCGGGTTTTCGACACGCCGGGGGAGGCGTGTGTTTGCAACGGTTCCGGGTCCTTCCGTGCCTGCGGGGTTGCGCGGGCGCGGGTTCCCGTGTATGTTTATCTCTTGCTGCTCAGCACGGCGGCCCGGCTCCCATGGTTCGGGGCGGTCTGCTGGTGCGGTGGTGGTTTGAGAACTCAAGAGCGTATCTGTACTACTTCTTTATAGTCAATGATTGCCAGTCCATCGTCGGCTCGCCGTGTTGCGGCGAGTGGCCGGGAGGCCTTGAAGGACGGTGGGGTTTTCGTGCGATGCGCCTTTCCTTATAAGGCGATCGTCAATTTTCTTGTGAGAGTCGTTTTCGGTTCTCTTCATGGTTTTTTCGTGGAGGGTTCGATTCTGGCTCAGGATGAACGCTGGCGGCGTGCTTAACACATGC
>OGIU01001509.1_pt1 | contig 10955 bp, 9 predicted proteins | sample 1571791 | NCBI WGS metagenome assembly OGIU01 (sample SAMEA2582104, study PRJEB24529) | metagenome | biome: Human gut stool | place: China | collected 2011
AAAGGACTTGGCTGAAATCATTTCTAAATATGATTTATAAGAAGACTATCCTTGAGCTATGGTTTAGTATCATATGAGAAATGCCATCGGCAACGCCGTTATAAAAATAAGATGAATTAAATTTTAATTTAATTTGGGTGGAACCACGGATATAAGCATTCGTCCCATTTGTTTGGGATGGATGTTTTTTATATTTATTAAACAAAAGAAAGTAATAAAAGTTATAACAATATAAAAGAAAATAAAGGTAAAGAGAATTTTGTAAAAAGAAAGGAAGTGAAAAATAATAGTTATCATTATTTTCGGTAGCTATTATATAGATTATGATAAAAGTAAAATTAATTGATGGATGTATGAAAGAAATAGAGGAAGGTAGCAATGGTTATTCTCTAGCAGCATCAATAAGTAAAAAACTTGCTAAGGAAGCAATAGCTGCAAAAATTAACGATAAGTTAGTAGATTTAAATCATGGCCTTAAAAATGATGATAAAGTGGAAATAATTACAGCAGATAGTGAAGATGGTATAGAAATAATTAGGCACTCTACTGCTCATGTAATGGCTCAGGCGGTAAAAAGAATTTATGGTAATGTAAAACTTGCTATAGGACCTACTATTAAAAATGGGTTTTATTATGATTTTGATTTAGATATATCACTTACTCAGGATGATCTTAAAAAGATAGAAGATGAAATGAATAAAATAATAAATGAGGATTTAAAGTTTAAGAGAGATGATGTTTCAAGGGAAGAAGCTTTAAAGATTATGAGTGAAAAAGGCGAGTATTATAAGGTTGAGCTTATTAATGCTCTTGATGAAAGTGAAAAGATTTCTTTATATGAGCAGGGAGATTTTACAGATCTTTGTAGAGGACCACATATTCCATCTACAAAGTTTATTAAAGCCTTTAAGCTTACTTCTGTTGCAGGAGCATATTGGAGAGGCAGTGAAAAAAATAAGATGCTGCAAAGAATTTATGGAGTGGCATTTTCATCTAAAAAGGAATTAGAGAAATATTTAAATATGATAGAAGAGGCTAAGAAAAGGGATCATAGAAAGCTTGGCAGAGAGTTAAAGCTTTTTGAAATAATGGATGAAGGGCCTGGATTCCCATTTTTCTTACCAAAGGGAGTTATATTAAAAAACATCTTAATTGATTATTGGAGAAAACTTCATAATGAAGCAGGATACGTTGAAATAGAAACTCCTATAATGCTTAACAAAGAGCTTTGGATTAGATCAGGACATTGGGATCATTATAAAGAAAACATGTATACTTCCATGATTGATAACAAAGAATTTGCTTTAAAACCAATGAATTGTCCAGGAGGAATGCTTGTTTATAAGAGTGAAGGGCATTCATATAGAGATTTACCACTTAGAGTAGGAGAACTTGGAAGGGTTCATAGACATGAGATTTCAGGAGCATTGCATGGGCTTATGAGAGTAAGAGCTTTTACTCAGGATGATGCACATATATTTATGTTACCTGAACAAATAAAATCTGAAATTCTCGGAGTAATAAAGCTTATTGATGAAGTGTATGACACATTAGGATTTAAATACAATGTAGAGCTTTCAACTAGGCCGGAAGACTCCATGGGAAGTGATGAAGAATGGAATATGGCAGAACGATCATTAAAAGAAGCACTAGATGAAGGTGGACTAGATTATAAGATTAATGAAGGAGATGGAGCTTTTTATGGACCTAAGATAGACTTTCATATTGAAGATAGCTTAGGCAGAAGCTGGCAATGTGGAACTATCCAGCTTGATTTTCAATTACCACAAAGATTTGAACTGGAATATATAGGCAGTGATGGAGGAAAGCATAGACCAATAGTTATTCATAGAGTAATCTTTGGAAGTATTGAAAGATTTATTGGTATCCTAATTGAACATTTTGCAGGAAAATTTCCAGTATGGATTTCACCTATACAGGTAAAGGTTCTACCAATTTCCGATAGTTTTATGGAATATGGCCATGAAGTTATTGATAAATTAAGAAAATATGGTATAAGATGTGAAATGGATAATAGAAGTGAAAAGATAGGTTATAAGATTAGGGAAGCAAGAAATGAAAGAGTACCTTATATGATTATTGTAGGTGAAAAAGAGAAAAATCATGGAAATATTTCTTTAAGAAGTAGGGATATGGGAGAGGAGGGAAGCACATCACTAGAAGAATTTATTACAAGAGTGTTAAAAGAAGACCAGGAAAAGAAATAATATTAAATTAATTTAAGATAATGAAAAATAGGGGGATTTTATGAAGGTTGTTGATATGCACTGTGATACTATAGGTGCAATATTTGAAAAAAGGAGTAAGGGAATAGTCTGTAATTTAAGGAAGAATGATTTACACCTTGATATAAATAAGATGGAACAAGGAAATTATCTTATGCAGAATTTTGCCATGTTTATCGATTTTAGAAGATATAAAAATACTTATAAGACATTATTGGAGATGATAGAGTGCTATGATAAGGAAATATCAGATAATGGAGATAAGATTGCTAAAGTTTTAAAATATGAAGATATTGTAGTAAATGAAGCAAATGGAAAAATATCAAGCCTTTTGACATTAGAAGAAGGTGGAGCAATAGAAGGAAGTCTAGAAAATTTGCAGCATATATATAAAAGAGGTATTAGAATGATTACTCTTAATTGGAATTATCCCAATGGAATAGGATATCCCAACGTGAAAATTAATGTTGATAAAAAGGGAGAGATAATTGGTAAGCCAGACTTCACTAAGCCAGATAAGAATAATGGCCTTACATCATGGGGATTTGAATTATTAGAAGGAATAATACCAGATGTATCACATTTATCAGATGCAGGTTTTTATGATGTTTTAAAGCATAGCAAAAAGCCTTTCGTAGCAAGTCATAGTAATGCAAGAAGCATTTGTAACCATGTGAGGAATATGGATGATGAGATGATTAAGCAATTGGCTCATAAAGGTGGAGTTATGGGAATAAATTTTTGTGCTGACTTTATATCCTCAGAAAAGAATGGTTATACTTTTGGAACTATAAGTGATACCATCGAGCATATAAAATACATAAGAAATATTGCTGGAATTGATTGTATTGGTTTAGGTTCTGATTATGATGGAATACCAGGAAACATTGAAATGAAAGACTGTTCATATATGCCAATGTTGGCAGATGAACTATTAAAGCATAAATTTACTTATGATGAAGTGGAAAAGATATTTTTTAAAAATGTCTTAAGACTTTATAAAGAATTATTATAATTAGCATGACTTTATGAAATATTATATGAAAAATTATTTAAAATCAAAGAGGATTTTCTTGTAGATAAGAAAATATAATGAGACATGGGAGGCTTTCATCACTTTAAAATAGAAAGGGGAGTACGAAAGCAGCACATGTCTCATATTTTTCATTTGCTTAGTGTTATTTATTTTGTTTTCTCCAATGACGAGGAGAGATACCTAAAATCGTTTTAAAGGCACGAGAAAAATGTAGTTGATTTTCATAACTAACGGCTTTTCCTATATCTGCTATAGATAAGTCTGTTAACTTTAATAATTCAGTGGCCTTTACCATTCTATAATTCATTAAAAATTCTTGGGGGCTTTTACCTACGTTCTTTTTAAAAATTTTTCCTAAATAACTACGGTTAATTCCACATACTTCAGCAATTTCTTCAATTGAAATATCATTTTGAAAGTTTTGTTCTATAAAATTAATCGCTTCTTTAATATAGTAGTCACTCATCTTGCTTGTTTCAAAGAGACGTTTAGATTTTGAAGAACGAGTAAAATAGTCCCAAAATAGAAATAAGTGTCCAATGAGATGAAAAGGAGTTTCCTTTGGATGTTGTACAATATATAGCATTTCATTGAACATTGATTCTCTTAAATATGTTGATTTATCATTATAAATAGGATTATCTAAGGACAAGTCAGTTAAATTAAGAGCCTCTTTAACTCTTAAACCATCAAACTCAAGCCATGTATACTCCCAAGGATCTTCATTATCAGCAATATAAGTTGTAATTTGTTTAGGAAAAATTAAAAAGCCTTGTCCGCTTTTAATTTGATAAGTTTGAGTAACTCCTTTGGAATCATTTGCCATAAGTGTTCCACTGCCTGAAATTACATAATGAAATAAATAATGATTTCGTGAACTTGGACCGAAAGAGTGAGCAGGAGAACAATGTTCCCAGCCGTATTGATATAATCCTAAGTCAATAAAATTTTTATTTGGAAATATGGAAAATAAAATATCCTCCATGTTATTGCCTCCTTAAATGGGTAATAATTAAATATATACCAAAATGATACATTAATTTAAAGTATAACATAAAATAACTCATTTTGGTATAAATTATCTAAAATGTAGATATTCATAAGTCACATAGTGGTATGTTAAAATAAAATCATAAAGAAAAAATGTATAAAAGAGGTAAAAATATAATGGAAGGAGAGTAAATATGGCAAGAAAGAAAATAGCAATTTTAGGAATGTTATTGGGAACTACTGCATTTATAGGATGTGGACAAGAAATTAGCAATAATGTAATTGAAGTAGAAATGGTATCATATAAACCAGAAGCTGTAGCTGCTTTTGAAGAAATTCAAAACAAATTTAATGAATCACATGATAATATTCATTTAACAATTAATTCACCTAATGAGGCTATGACAATTTTAAAGACAAGATTTATCAAAGAAGATTATCCAGATATTGTTGCAATTGGAGGTGATGTAAACTATTCCAATTTTTTAGATGCTGATTTATTTATGGATGTATCAGATTTTGAAGGAGTTAAGAATATAAAACAGTCTTATCTTGATATGGAAAAAGAACTAGAATTTACCCCGCATGAAGGTATATATGGCTTACCTTATGCAGCTAATGCAGCAGGAATTTTATATAATGAGGATATGTTTGTAGAACATGGATGGGAAATACCAGAAACATGGGATGAATTTATAGCTTTATGTGACACAATAGAAGAGGAAGGTATAGTACCAATCTATTTAGGTTTTAAAGATACATGGACATGCCTTGCACCATGGAATGCTTTGGCAGTTGGATTAACAGATTCAGATGTATATAATCAGGTAAATAAGGGAAACACCACTTTTGAAAAAGAATATAAAGAAGTTGCTGAAAAAATGAAGATGCTGCTAAATTATGCTGAACCAAATCCATATGCTTATAGTTATAATGATGCATGTACAGCATTTGCAAGAGGTGAGGCAGCAATGTATACCATTGGAAGTTATGCAGTACCACAAATTAAATCAGTAAATCCAGATATGAATATTAATTCATTTACATTTCCAGCCAATGAATCAAAGGAAGACAATGTACTTAATTCAGGTATTGATCTTAACTTTGCTGTTATGAAAGAAAGCAGTGAGAAAAAAGAAGCAATTTATGAAGTATTAAGTTTTTTATATGAAGATGAAACTATTCAGATTTATTTAGATGATCAAGGAGGAATCACTTGTAAGGAAGGAAATTTCAAGGTTCCTAATGAGATTGGGGGCATGAGAGAGTATATAGAAGCTGGAAAAGTAGCAGATTTTCATGATCATCATTATCCAAGTGAGATGAGTGTAGATGCATTAATTCAGACTTTCTTAATGGATGAAAGTGATGAAGCAGTGGAAACTTTCTTAAAACGTTTTGATTCTGAATGGGAAAGATATAATAGAGATTTAATAAGAAAAGTAAAAGAGTATTATAAGGAGGAGCATAATGAAGAAGAAAATGACAAATAAAGAAAAAACATTCTTAGCAATTATTATACCTGTTGTAATCCTTTTCTTTATATTTAATACATTACCGATGATTAAGGGATTTATATATAGTTTGACAAATTATAAGGGATATGGTTCTTACCAGTTTGTGGGATTTAGAAATTATATAGATTTATTTTCAGATGTCAGAGTAGGAAAAAGTTATTTATTTACTTTTAAATATGCCTTAGTAGGAACAGTTCTTGTAAATGTTTTAAGTCTTATTATGGCCTTAGCATTAAATGCACAAATTCGTTTTAAAAGTGCGTTAAGAGGAATATATTTTGTACCTAATATTTTAGGAGGACTTGTAGTTGGATATATATTTAGTTTCTTTTTTACTTATATATTGCCTGCAGTAGGAGATACATTTAATATTTCATGGCTACAGAATAGTATTTTAGCAAGTGAAAAATATGCATGGATTGCAGTAATAGTTGTAGGAGTATGGCAGGCTGTAGCAATGAATACAATAATTTATATTTCAGGTTTACAAACAGTACCTGAGGAGGTATATGAAGCATCTATGTTAGATGGAGTAAACAAATGGCAACAATTTTGGAAGGTTACTTTTCCTTTAATAATGCCTTTTGTAACAATAAATTTAGTGCTTAGCACAAAAAATATGCTGATGGTCTTTGATCAAATTATGTCTTTAACAAAAGGTGGACCAGCACAGAGCACCGAATCTATATCTTATTTGATTTATCAAAATGGTATGTCAGGTGGGCAATTTGGATTCCAAAGTGCCAATGCAGTGATATTCTTTTTAATTATTGTGGGTATATCACTATTTCAAATGACTGTATTAAATAAAAAGGAGGAGCAACTATAATGAAAAAGATAGGAAAGACAAACTGGCTATTAACCGGTGTACTTATTTTAGGAACTATAACAGTATTCTTCCCTTTATATATGGCATTGATTATTGCTTTTAAGAAACCTAGTGAAATGACTAATGATGTGGCAGGTTCGCTAACACTTCCTGAAAAATTTAGTTTTAGTAACTTTAGTAAGGCCATGGAAGTAACAGATTTTTGGCACTCTTTATCCAACAGTCTTCTGATTACAGTTGTAACTATTATCTTGGCAATATTAATTCACAGTATTGCTGGATATGTTATAGGAAGAAGTATGAATAAGAAAAAGGGGTATAAATTAACATATTTTTATATAGTAAGTGGTATGTTTGTTCCTTTTTCAATCTTAATGATGCCTCTCGTAAAACAAACAGCTCAAATGCATTTAGGAAATCGTGCTGGCGTTATTATTCTTTATTTAGTATTTTATATGCCAATGAATATATTGCTTTATTCAGGATATATGAAGAATATTCCTACAGCTCTTGAAGAAGCAGCGGAAATAGATGGAGCTACTACTTGGAAAACTTATTGGAAAGTTATTTTTCCAATGATGATGCCTATGCATGCAACAGTAGCAATATTAACAGCTCTTGGAACATGGAATGATGTGATGACTCCATTAGTTATTATGTCAGGGACAGGCGAAAATACTCTTCCATTAGCACAATTAAATTTCCAAACACAATTTGGTACAAATTATAATTTAGCATTTGCATCATATATATTAGCCTTAATTCCAATTTTAATTTTCTATATAATTTGTCAAAAACAAATTTTAAATGGAGTTGCTAATGGTGCAGTAAAAGGATAAAGGAGAAGTAATATATGAAACTTAAAAATGAAATTATGTTGATAACTTATGCTGATAGCTTAGGAAAAAATTTAAAGGATTTGCACACGGTATTAGATAAGTATTATAAAGAAGCAGTGGGAGGAGTACACATTCTTCCTTTCTTTCCTTCTTCGGCAGATAGAGGTTTTGCACCAGGGATTCCACAAATATATTATGTGGGAATGTTAGCTGGTGAAAATGATTTAGAGCTTATGGAAAGAACAAAAAATGGACGTGATATTAATAGACATTATTATTCGTTAGAAGAAATAGAAGTTGAGCAAGAGAGACCTGTTGTAAGAAAGTTAAAAGAATTAATGGAATTAAGAAACAATCATCCAGCCTTTAATTTAGATGGAGATATTAAGATTCAGTGTGAAGGCTCAAAAATGAGAATTACTAGATCTTATAATGCTGATAAAATTGTACTTGTAGCAGATTTAATGAACTATGAATTTGAAATTCAATAAGTAGTAAGGGAGAAAGATATATGGCTATTAAAATAGAGAATAGATTATTTCAAATTGAAACAGAGCATACGTCATATCAAATGAAGGTAGATAAGTATGGCGTATTAACCCATCTTTGGTATGGTGCAAAAACTGAATGTTCTATGGATTATTTATTAGATTATCCAGATGTGGGTTTCTCTGGCAATATATATGAAGCAGAAAATCAAAGAACTTATTCACTAAATACATTACCACAGGAATATTCAACTAGCGGTGTTGGGGATTTTCGTATACCAGCTATTACTGTGACCCATGATGATGGTAGTAGGGCGTTAGACTTAAGATACAGTGAGCATAAAATAAGCAGAGGGAAATATAATATTGCTGGTTTACCAGCTGTATATGCAACGGAAGAAGAGGCTGAAACTTTAGAAATAGTGATGGAAGATACAGCTACTAATATTGAAGTAATATTAATGTATGGAGTTCTACCAAAGAAGGATATTATTACAAGAAGTACTGTAATAATCAATAATGGAACTACACCAATTACCATAAATAAGGCTCATAGTTTATGCCTTGATTTACCAGAGGGCAACTGGCAAAGCATTCATTTCCATGGAAGACATGCTATGGAACGTCAAATGGAAAGATGTGAGCTAATTCATGGCATTGAAGAATTCAGTAGTATCAGGGGAACATCAAGCCATCAGCAAAATCCAACTATTCTTTTATGTGAAAAAGAATGTACAGAAACAAGTGGATTTTGTGTAGGAGCAGCCTTAATGTATAGTGGTGGTTTCCAAACACAAATTGAAAAAGATCAATTAAAGCAAGTTCGTGTTGTAATGGGGATAAATCCTGAAACATTTTCTTGGAAGTTAAATGCCAGTGAAAGATTTAATACACCAGAAGTGATATTATCTTGTTCAATGGAAGGAACAGCTAAATTATCACAGCAATTCCATAAGATAATTAGACATAATGTATGCAGAGGAAAATATCAGTTATCTCAAAGACCAATCTTAATTAATAACTGGGAAGCAACTTATTTTGATTTTGATGAAAAGAAAATATTAGATATTGCTAAAGAAGCTTCAAAAATTGGTATTGATATGTTTGTTTTAGATGACGGATGGTTTGGTAAACGAGATTCAGACAATTCAGGCCTAGGTGATTGGTATGTCAATGAAAACAAGATTAAAGGTGGTTTAGCTAATTTAATTTCTAAAATTAATGATTTAGGAATGAAATTTGGTATTTGGTTTGAGCCAGAAATGGTTTCAGAAGATAGTGATTTATATAGAGAACATCCGGAATGGGCCATTAAGATACCAGGAAGAAATCCTATGAGAAGTAGATATCAATTGGTTCTTGATATGTCAAATCCAGAGGTAATTGAATATTTATATAATTCTATTAGTGATATATTAAAAAACAATAATATTGAATATGTAAAATGGGATATGAATAGAAGTATTAGTGATTGGTATAGTACTTGTTTACCAAGCAGTAGACAAGGTGAGCAGCCTCACAGATATATACTTGGCTTATATGAACTGTTGGAAAGATTAATAACTGACTTCCCACATATTCTTTTTGAAGGATGCAGTGGTGGTGGTGGAAGATTTGATGCCGGAATGCTATATTATTCTCCACAGATATGGTGTAGTGATAATACCGATGCTCATGAAAGAACTTTTATCCAGTATGGAACAAGTTTCTTTTATCCAATTTCTACAGTGGGATCGCATGTGTCAGCAGTACCAAATCATCAAACTGGCAGAATAACTTCCCTTGATACAAGAGGAATAGTTGCTATGGCAGGTAGTTTTGGTTATGAGTTAGACTTAAGCACTTTAACTGAAGAAGAAAAAGAGACTATGAAAGAGCAAGTTAAAAAGTATCGTCAGTATCAATTATTAATTCACAATGGAGATTATTATCGTTTGACTAATCCTCATAATAGTAGAATAGCAGCATGGCAGTGGAATGATAATACTAATGGCAATGTTTTAGTGCAAGGAGTTGTTTTTAGAGCTGTAGCTAATATGGTGAGAGATAAAATTAAGCTTATGGGCGTAGATGCTTTAGCAAAATATAAACTTAAAGGTACCGGTGAAATATATTCAGGCATGGCACTGATGACTGGTGGAATTCTTATACCACGTACTACAGGTGATGATGCTGCTTTTGAACTTTTCTTTGAAAAACTAGCCAATGATGAAGAAAAATAATTGGAATAAGAATAGTAAATAAAAAATAATATATTCATAGTAATAAAAAAGAGATGAGGATATGAAAAAGAAAACAATTTTATCTTTAATACTATGTGCAGCAATGATGATTACATGTACGTGTGGTAATTCAAAGGATAAAGAGAGATTTACTCCAGAAGTAAATGAGACAACTGGAGGTGAAGTTATAAAAAATACTCAGCCTGAGGAAAGCACTGAACTTGTATTAGATGAAGAAATGAGTGAGAAAGTAAAAAATTATATCTTTAATGAGCAAAGTGGTTCAGAAGCAACTAAGATTAAATGGAGTTCTACATTTTTAAATGCTGTTGATATAGATAGTTTATATAAACAGTTTGTGGCCAATGGAGGTGAAGTTGAAGATGTAAGTGGGGTTGCAGCATATATAACAGCTAATGCACCTATAGCAGATAATTGGCAGGAAATGTTTGAGAAAGAAATCAATAGTACTTATGGAGAAAAAATAAGTAAAGTAGAATATTTAGAAGGTGACTTGTACACTGCATATGTTATAAAGGATGGAAAAGAAGTACCTTATGTTACAGTAAATGCAAGAACAGGGTATTTTCATGGATAAATAAGAAGCAGCAGTAGAAATACTGCTGTCTTTTATATAGTTTATAACAGAACATAATTTATAATATATAATAAGGTTAAATGATAAAGGATGTGATATGGAGATGGGTTCAAATAAATGTACTTTAAGAAAAGAAATTAAAAATGAAATAGCAAAATACATAGACAATGAATTTATGAATGAAACCATG